>Ga0299907_10000196_pt1 | contig 26341 bp, 33 predicted proteins | sample RVTome_16_FD_198680 | JGI IMG/M metagenome (GOLD analysis project Ga0299907, IMG submission 198680) | Soil microbial communities from uranium-contaminated site in the Upper Colorado River Basin, Wyoming, United States - RVT152D67 (version 2) ...
AACTGGCCACATTGCGCTCGATCCATTCCTCTCGCCCGATGACGATCGTGGTCGGGTCACCGGGGAGGTCGAGCCCGGTCGCGTCGGTGACGAGATGTGAGACCTGCTCGGTGAGACGGACCATGTCGGCCTCGAGCGAGAATCGGTGGTAGGTCTCGGCGAGCGGGTAGCTCCCTGCGATCCTTCCGGCGAGGCGGCCCGATCCGGACCGGCTGGAAGTCACTCTTTGACGATTCGGTACCGCTTGCGAACGACCCTGGTGAAGTACTGGATCGTCGTCATCACGATGACCACGACGGCGAGGACGATGCCGGTCGGGATCATGTATCGGTAAGTCCAGTCGGGTAGTGGCTCGGTCGGCTCGGGAGTGGTCATGGGGACGGCCGGGTCGATGCCCGAGGTGGGGGCGGGCTCCTCTGACACCGTGGTGGCGGTCTCCCCCTCGGTCCCCTCGGTCGCCAGCGCCGGCATGGCGATGAAGGCGGCATGGGCGGTGAGGAGGACGACGAGGGTGGCGATACGGCTGAATCGCTTCATCTGGCCAGCAGAGTAGTGGCCTGTCAGGGAGAAGCCGCTTCGCGTGCGATGGCGTCGCGCAGCCGTGCCAGGAACTCGGGCGGGACCTCCTCGGCGAGACGCTCCCTCACCACGATCTGCAGCCGCTCTTCGAATTTGAAGCTCTTGAGACAACCCGAGCAGTCCTCGAGATGGGCGCGGATCACTTCAGATGTAGAGGCTTCGATTTCTCTGTCGAGATATTGATAGAGATTGGTCAGTGCGTCGTCGCACTCGTGTCCGCTCATGGTCGTTCCGCGCCCTCAGGCACAAGGCCTCTCTTGACTGCGTATTCCCACAACGATTTCTGCATCGCCTTTCTTCCCCGATGGAGCCGCGACATGACGGTACCGATCGGGATGTCGAGGATGTCGGAGATCTCTTTGTATGAGAAACCCTCGAGGTCGGCGAGGAGAACCGGGAGTCGGAAATTCTCCGGCAGGTCCTCGACCGCCTTTTTGATGTCCGCCTCCACCAAGCCGTCGAGGACTCTGTCCTCGGTCGTTCGAGCCGCTTCCGCCGACTCCTCGGAGCCGATGTTCCGATACAGGTAGAGGTCCTCGACCGAGCCGAGGTCGACCTCGGAGGGACGCCGTGTGTCCTTCCGATATTTGTTGATATAGGTGTTGGTCAGGATGCGATAGAGCCAGGCCTTGAGATTGGTCCCCGCCTCGAAGGTGTGATAGGCCCGGTACGCCTTGAGAAAGGTCTCCTGGACCAGGTCCTCGGCGTCGGAGGGATTGCGGGTCATGCGCATGGCAGCGCTGTACAACTGCCGGGCGTACTGCATGGCGTCTTGTTCGAAGTTGGCCTGGTCAGCCATGAGCCGGGACGGTACAGGGCAGTAGCTGAAAGATCTAAGTCGTCGGCGGCCTGGGAAATGTCAGGAGGATCACTAAGCCTGCGACGAGTCCGATTATCGCGACTGACAGGATCGCCCACTGGTTGCCAACGCCGCTCAGCTTGGAGCTGATGGAGGCGAAGAAGAGCACAGTGGCGAAGAGCACGGTCGTGAGCACGTACTCGTTGGCACGCTCGGTGGCTTCCTGGGCCGCGATGGTGTGCTCCTCCGCCGCTTGTGCCAGGTCCTCGGCGACCTGGGCGCTAGGCACCAGATAGGTCTCCATGACAAACGGCGACGTGGGTGCGTCCGGGTTGTTGAACGGGTCCTCGGCCAGCCAGGCATCGGTGGCGACGCGAAGCCGCTCTGGCATCCCTCCGTAGATGAACTCGGCCGTGTCGTCTTCGCCGTCGGTGGTGGCCTCGAGCCAGGCGATGAAGACGGCCAGATCGATCGAGGTGGCCTGTCTGGCTTCGTTCGAGGCCCGCACCGACTCGGTTTGCTCGTTGGCGGCGTCGCCGTAGTTGGTCACCTGGATCGCTGTCCACTGTGAGCTCTGGAAACCGGACCAGGCCGTGGTGATGGCGGTCAGCGACATGACGACCACCGAGATCAGCTCGAAGTGGCGCGCCAGCCAGCGACGGACGGTGGGCGGCATCTCGTCGAGGATGGGGTCGCCGGCGGACACGCGCTGAATCTAACGAGCGGTCGGAGCCGGAGAGGGGAGTCGAACCCCTGGCCTAGTCATTACGAGTGACTCGCTCTACCACTGAGCTACTCCGGCGGGAGGTCCAATGGTAAAGGCGGAGGAGAAGCTGAGCCAGACGATACGTTCACCTCGACCAGGGTTCCCACCACCGCTAGGCGAAGTTCACAGCCCTGAGAATTTCAGGTCTCTGACCCGAGACCGGCGAAGAGATTGGCCAGGACCAGCTCCCGTCTCAGGTTTGCCTGGATGTCGACGACGGCGTCCAGGATCTTCTCCGCCGAGGACACGGCTTTGCGCGGGCTCACATCTGTGAATGGCCCCAGGGGCAGGTCGCTGTTGCGGACGGGGCCGCCCATCTGCAACGAGGCCGAGTCGGTGTACCACGACGCCAGGATCTCCAGACCATTGACCAGCAAGGCCTGCTCGGCGCGCCGTCTGGCCCGTTGTTCCCGCTCCTTCGTCATGTTCTCGGAGACCGACTGATCGACCAGAGGAGCGATCTCGGACAGGACGTCCGAAGCAAGCCGCTGGCCGTCTCCCGGATGCGGCGTCACATGAGCGGGTATCGCCAGCCACAGGTCGCGGAACCGGGAGACCTCGGGGCGGTCCATCAAGGCCAGAGCCAGACCAGGCCGGCCGCCGGAGACCACCGCCACTCCTTCAGCGGCGGCGTGATCCAATCCCCGAACCTCGAGGGCGGCAATCATCGCTTCTCGGGGGACTCTCCCGACGTGGATGGTCCGGCATCGTGAGGCGACCGTCGCCGGGAAGTCGTCCTCCGACTCCGCCACCAGGAGGAAGACGACCGATGCTGTCGGCTCCTCCAACGTCTTGAGGAGGGCATTGGCCGCCTGCTCCGTCATCGTCCCCGCCTCCGGGAACAGGAACACGGAACGGTCTGACTCGACCGGGCGCAACGACGACCGGGTGACCACCTCCCGGGCTTGGTCGACACCGAGGCTGGTGGCCCCTTCCGGCTCGACGACCGTGACGTCGGGGTGGACTCCCCCGCGCACCAATCGGCATGACCGGCATTCGACCTCGTGCTCGCCATTCTCGGCGCAGAGAAGAGCCGCGGCGAACCGCTGGGCGAGCGTCCCCTTTCCCACCGAGTCCGGCCCGGTGAACAGGTAGGCCTGGGCGGGTGCGGACACCTCCCGACGCAACAACTCGACGACCCTCTCGTGACCGATCACCCCATCGAAGGAATCGCTCATCCGCGCAACTCGGTCATGACACGATCGACAAGCTCCTCGATCGACCCGGATCCGTCGAGGAGCACGACACGTCCGGGCTCGGCCACGGCCAGGTCCCGATAGGCCGCAGCGACCTGCTCCTGGAACTCGAGGCTCTCGCCGCCGATTCGGTCCGGTCGGCCCTGACGCCCCAGAGCCTTCCCCGGATCGACATCGATCACGAACACCCGACCCGGTGCCACGCCCTCGAGCCCGATCTCGTTGATCTCACGGACCCGGTCTTCACCGAGCCCACGAGCACGGCCCTGATAGGCGATCGATGAGTAGAAGGTGCGATCGCTGATCACCCAGGCGCCTCGTTGGAGTGCCGGTGCCACCACATCCCGGGCGAGCTGGGAGCGCTGTGCTGCAAAAAGGAAGACCTCCGCCCAGCGATCGACTCGATCGGAGTCCAGCAGCAGCTCACGGATAGACTCTCCGAGCGGGGTCCCACCGGGCTCGCGCACCTCCACGACTTCGTCGCCAAGGGAGCGGAGCTTGGAGGCCAGGGCGGCCGACAGAGTCGTCTTGCCGCTGCCATCACCACCTTCCAGCGCAATATATCGGTGGTTACGGGGCGTTTCACCGGTCACTGGCAAGGACGGTAACGGTCTCCCGTGACACGAGTCGTATTGACATCAGGCGGTCAAATGAAGTCAACTCACCACACCCCATGCCCAAGAGCCTCGTAATCGTCGAGTCCCCGACAAAGGCTCGGACCATCTCCGGATTCCTCGGACCGGACGTGGCCGTCGAGTCTTCGATGGGGCACATCCGCGACCTGCCCCGGTCGGCTGCCGAGATCCCGGCCAGCGCCAAAGGCAAGGATTGGGCGCGCCTCGGAGTCGATGTGAACAACGATTTCGAGCCGCTGTACGTGGTGCCCAAGGAGCGCAAGGACCGGGTCAAGAAGCTCAAAGAGATGCTGGCTGGCGTCGACCAGCTCTATCTGGCAACGGACGAAGACCGAGAGGGCGAGTCCATCGCCTGGCACCTGGCCGAGACGCTCAAGCCCAAGGTGCCGGTCCATCGGATGGTGTTCCACGAGATCACCCAGCACGCGATCGAGGACGCCTTTGCCAGCCCTCGGGATCTCGACCTTCGCCTGGTCCGGGCGCAGGAGGCTCGCCGTATCCTCGACCGTCTCTACGGGTTCGAGGTGTCCCCGGTCCTGTGGCGCAAGGTCCAGCAAGGGCTCTCCGCCGGCCGCGTGCAGAGCGTTGCTGTCCGTATCGTCGTCGAGCGAGAGCGCGAGCGCATGGCGTTCACGTCGGCCGAGTACTGGAGCCTCGAAGGCACGTTCGCCCCGGCGGACGATCTGGCCAGGGTCTTCGAGGCGACTTTGCTCGAAGTCGACGGGTCCAAGGTCGCCACCGGCAAGGAGTTCGGCGCTGACGGACAGGCGAAGCCCGGGACCCTCGTCCTAGACCAGGCCCTGGCGACTGAGCTGGCCGAAGGGCTTCTCGATTCCCGGTTCGAGGTGAAGACGGTCGAGGAGAAGCCGTACAAGAGGTCGCCCTATCCCCCGTTTCGGACATCGACCCTGCAGCAGGAGGCGGCCCGGAAACTTCGTTTCTCCTCCTCGAGGACGATGTCGGTGGCCCAGCGTCTCTATGAGAACGGGTACATCACCTACATGCGGACGGACTCCACCTCACTTGCCGACTCTGCAGTGACCTCGGCCCGGTCTCAGATCACCAAGCTCTACGGGCAGGAATACCTGTCGCCAAAGCCCCGGACCTTCGCCTCCAAGGTGAAAGGCGCCCAGGAGGCGCATGAGGCGATCCGGCCTGCCGGAGATGACCACTTCCAGACACCGGAGCAGGTGGCGTCTCTCGTCGGACCGGACGAAGGTCGGCTCTACGACCTCATCTGGAAGCGGACCATCGCCTCGCAGATGGCGGACGCAGTCGGGTTCACCGTCTCGGCTCGCCTCGGTGCCCAGACAGCCAATGACCGCCAGTCCGTGTTCAGCACCAGCGGCCGGACCATCACCTTCCCCGGCTTCCTCCGGGTCTACGTGCAGGGCTCGGACGACCCGGAGTCCGACGCCGATGACAAGGAGAAGGTGCTGCCCAAGCTGGCCCCGGGCGACGCCCTCGCGGTGCAGCGTCTGGAGCCGACCGGGCATGAGACGCGTCCTCCGGCTCGGTACACCGAGGCCTCATTGGTTCAGCGGCTCGAGGAACTGGGAGTGGGCCGGCCGTCGACTTACGCCTCGATCATGACCACGATCCAGGACCGAGGCTATGTGTGGAAAAAGGGCACCGCGCTAGTTCCGAGCTTCGTCGCTTTTGGCGTCGTCGGGCTTCTCGAGAAGCACTTCCCCCAACTCGTCGATTACAGCTTCACGGCATCGATGGAGGACGACCTCGACCGGATCGCCGCCGGGGAGGAGGAGTCGGTCCCTTGGCTCACTCACTTCTACTTCGGCGACGACGGGCTCAAGCACAAGGTGGCCAGCCGTCTCGATGAGATCGATCCACGTGCCGTCGGCTCGATACCGATCGGCGTCGATGAGACAGGGACCGACGTCGTGGCCAGGATCGGGCGCTATGGCCCGTACGTGGAGATCGGTGAGGAACGGGCGTCGATCCCCGACGATCTGGCACCGGATGAGCTGACTGTCGAAAAGGCCATCGAGCTCGTTCAGCATCAGAACGTCGGTGACAAGATCTTCGGGACCGATCCCGAGTCCGGGCTCACCGTCTACGGCAAGACCGGGCGGTTCGGGCCATACATCCAGCTCGGCGAGGCAGAGGAGGGAAGCAAGACCAAGCCGAAGCGGGCGTCCCTGTTCAAGACCATGACCATGGACGAGCTTTCGATGGACACGGCGCTTCAACTCCTCGCCCTGCCCCGCACCGTCGGCCCCGACCCTGAGGGTGTCGACATCGTTGCCCTCAACGGCCGATACGGGCCGTACATCCAGCGAGGGTCCGATCGACGCAGTCTCGAGAGCGAGGAGCAGCTCTTCACCCTCACCGTCGACCAGGCGCTCGCGCTTCTCGCCGAGCCACCGCGCCGGAGAGGACAACAGGCTGCCGGGCCGTTGAAGGAGCTCGGCCCCGACCCGGTGAGCGGGAAGCAAGTGACGGTCCGAAACGGGCGCTACGGCCCGTATGTGACCGACGGCGAGGTCAATGCCTCACTGCGTCAGGGCGACTCTCCCGAGACCATCACCATCGAGCGGGCTGCTGAGCTACTGGCGGCGCGACGGGACAGGATCGGGTCGTAGCACGTTTCTCCCCCCGTAGGGGGGAGTACTGGCGCAGCCGGGGAGGGGGGTTCGAGACATCTGTCGCCTCATTTGACGATGGTGAACACCGGCCGTGAAGCCGGCCGCAGCCCCATCCTCGAGATGTCGCTCTGAGAGTGGAAATCAGAGGCTCGGTGGGTGGCGACACCGAAACCAACACTGGTCAGCCGATCTGCAATGTCAGGTCCGTACCTCCTGACATGGTCACGCTGACCGAAGACGCGCTGCCTCTCGTCGGGATCGACGATGCTTGGATCCTCGAATGTCTTATCACTGGTCACAGGGACGATGACAAGTGCCCAACCATCCACAGCGAGGATGCGGAAGAGCTCCTCCATGGCCCGGCGATCGTCGGGCACGTGCTCGAGCACGTGGCTGCAGATGAGGACGTCGAACGACCCGTCCGAGAGATCGAGATCGGTCACATCCAATCGCAGGTCGACGTCCTCTCGTTCGAGATCTGCGGTTCGATACCCGGCCCCCAGACGCCCGCGGAGGAGAGGTTCGAGACAGTGCTCCGGCGCGAAGTGCAAGACACTCTTCTCCCGCCCATCGAAGAGGTCGGTTTCATCGTTCAAGAGGAGCCAAACGAACCGATGCCTCTCGAGCGATCCACAGTGGATGCATTGGGCCTCGCTTCGGGGGGGATTTCCATGGGGACGGAACCGTCGGGATGAGCGTCTGCATACCGGGCACCATCTCCCCAGGCCGCGATAAGGGAGCGTCCTCAGCAAGGCCCTGCCCCATCGCACGATGGATTTCGGCGACATCGCTCAGAGGATGGTGGCGGCCATCTCGGCCAGCGGCGACCGCACCGTCTTCTCCAGGGTGACGTGACCGAAGAGAGACGACCCCTTGAACTTCTCGATGAGTGCCGCCATCCCCCCGAACGGCGAGATGTAAGGGTTGTCCACCTGGGTCAGGTCGCCGCAGAAGACCACCTTGGAGTCGCGCGACATCCGGGTCAGGATCACCTTCAGGGTGGGCAGCTCCAGGTTCTGCGCCTCGTCGATGATGACGAACTCTCCGGTGATCGAGCGACCCCGCAGATAGGTCACCGCAGCCATCTCCAGCTCGCCTCGGTCGACCAGCTCCTCGATGGCATGCTTGGCGCCGTCGACCCCGGCGTCGGAGAAGAGGGCGAACAAGTTGTCATGGACCGCGGCCATCCACGGTGCCAGCTTCTCGTTGAGATCCCCCGGCAGGTAGCCGACTTCCTGACGGCCCACTGCGACCAGGGGGCGATAGACCGAGACTCTCCGGTACCTGCCCTGTTCGATGACCTGCTCCAGGGCCGCGGCCAGGGCAAGGAAGGTCTTCCCGGTGCCGGCCATCCCCATCAGCGACACGGCAGGGATGTCCGGATCGAGCAGCTGGTGCAGCGCCACGGTCTGCCGCACGTTTTTCGGCTCCACCCCAAAGGCCCGCACGTGGGTGGGAACCCGCTCCACCACGACCGTCGGCTCGGCCTGGATGACGCGGGCCAGGGCGGACCGTGATGCCCCGGAGCGAAGCAGCACGAACTGGTTGACCATGGCCTCGATGTCGTCGAGTGTGATCTTCCCCTCATCGAACAGCCGATCGATGGTGTCCCCGTCGGTGGGGTGCTCGACCAGACCCGATTGGAGCTGTTCCACCGGCACGGTGTCGGCGCGGTAGTCCTGAACCGGGACGCCGAGCTGCGCCCCCTTGATGCGCAGGGATGCGTCCTTGGTGACCAGCACTACCGGCGAATGCTCGTGCAGGTTGAGGCAGGTGGCGAGGATCCGGTGGTCCGGGGTATGCGGGTCGAGAACGGCGGGCAGACGCTCGAAGACGACGCCGTTGAGCTCGATCCTGAGCGTGCCGCCTCCGGGGAGCCCCACCGCCTCCCGCAACCCGCCGCTCCGGGAAGCCCCCAGCTCCTCCAACAGCCGGATCGCCGCCCGGGCGTTGCCCCCGACTTCGTCCATGCGGGTTTTCTTCCGATCGAGCTCCTCGACGACGACCAACGGCAGCACCACATGGTGTTCATCGAATCGAAGTGGAGACTGGGGGTCGGCGAGGAGCACACATGTGTCGAGGACGTAGGTGGACACTTGATCGGTCTGTCTCGAGGTCGTCGCCAAGGAGCACAGCTTCCCGCTCCTCGCGGTGAATTACAAGGATCGCCGGAGAACCGCGCTCAGCTGTTGACCTTGAACACCGGGAAAAGTGCGGCTTTCACCTCGAAGTCCTCCAATGTCGGGCTCTCCGGGACGTCCATGTAGGGGCGTGCGAAGCTCTCCCGCTGGTAGTAGGCGGCCGCGGCCGACGCTGCGGTAAGCCCCCTCATCTCTTCGAGCCTGACCTGACGCTCCTTCGATCCGTGACGAAGGGTCACCGCGGGGTCGGCCCGGACGTTGTGAACCCAGGACACCTCGCCGTAGGGCGAGACGACGTACTCGATGCCGTCCAATTCCAGCGGGCTCACCGGGACATCCCGCTTGTCTCCACTCTTCCGCCCGGTGGTGGTCATCACCTGGGTCTTCCCCAGCCCGCGCCGCGCAGCCCAGGCCATGAGCCGGTTCACATTCCTGGTGACGTGGTACTCCTTGGCCATCTACCGGAAGCTACCCGTCATCGTCGTCGGGCGACCCACTCGAGGAAGGCATCCAGGGGCTTGGCGTTGACCACGCGATCGGTTGTCACCCACCCCCGCTGGGCGTAGGTGACGCCAAAGCCCATCCGGACCAGGTCGCTGGTGTGATGTGAGTCGGTGTCGATGACGAAGTCCACCCCGCGGGCCATCGCCCGGCGCGCCACCTCGGCGGTGGCGTCGAGGCGGTCGAGGGCGCCATTGATCTCGAGAGCCACACCGGTCACCTCGAGCCCTTCGAGTATCACGTCGATGTCCAACTCGACTCCGGGACGACGCCCCACGTATCGGCCGCTGAGGTGACCGATGGCGTTGACCGCCGGATCATGGAGGGCGCCGAGGACCCGGGCGGTCTGTTGATCCTGCGACAGGTCGAAGTGGGAATGGATCGAGGCGACGCAATAGTCGAACTCGAGACGGAACTCGGCGTCGTAGTCGAGATCGCCGTTGGGGCCGATGTTGAGCTCGCATCCGAAGAGGAGACGGATGTCGGGGTATTTGCCCTGGAGCCGGCGAATCCGATCGCGATGTTCGAGCATCACCTCCCGTGACGAGCCGTTGATCGCCAGGTCTTCGCCGTGGTCGGTGAATGCCAGATACTCATAGCCGTGGGCGATCGCAGCCTCGATCATCTCCTCGAGGGTCGACCGGCCATCCCCGGAGCGGTCGGAGTGATAGTGGAGGTCTCCCCGGATCTGAGAGAGCTCGATGAGTGTGGGCAATGTGCCTGAGGCCGCGGCCTCAACCTCCCCGGTCCCCTCCCGAAGTGGCGGGGGGACCGCCTCCATCTCCAGGGCCTTGTAGATGTCCTCCTCGGTCGCCGAGGCGATCACTCTCTCCTCCTCGAACAGCCCGTATTCGCTGAGCAGCCAGCCGCGGTCGAGGGCCCGCTGGCGCAGGGCGATGTTGTGGGTCTTGGACCCTGTGAAATAGAGGAGCGCGGAGCCCAGCTGACCGGGCTCGACGGTGCGGACATCGACCTGCATGCCCTCACGGGTGAGGAACGAGGTCTTGGTCCCGCCCGACCCGATCACCTCGGCGGCCTCGGGCATGCCGACGACGAACTCGGAGACCGCCGTGGGCTCGGTGGTGGCCACCACGATGTCGATATCCCCGACTGTGTCCGAGAATCGGCGGATCGAGCCGCATGGCACCGCCGCCTCGACACCGGTGAGGTCGGCGATCCGCGCCGCCAGAGATCGGGCTAGGGGCAACGCCTCGACCAACGGGGTCCGCCGGTCCTTCCCATGGAGACCGAGTCGCTCGATCGCCTTGCCGATCTTCTCCTCGGACGTCTTGCCCAGACCGGGGAGGTCACGCAGCCGCTCGGCGGCAATGGCCTCGCGCAGACCTTCGATGTCCTCCACGCCGAGCTCGGCCCGAATCAGCTTGAGCGTCTTGGGGCCGAGACCGGGAATCTTCGTGAGCTCGAGGAAGGCGGGTGGGTACTTTTCGCGCAGGGCGACCAGCTTGGCCACCGACCCGGTGGACATGAACTCGAGGATCTTGTCAGCTGTCGAGCCACCGACTCCCTTTATCCCGGTCAGCTCTTTCTTGTCGAGTCCTGTCAGCTCGCCTGGATACCCCTCGATCCCATGTAGAGCGTTCTCATAGGCCCTAACCCGGAATGCCTGCGGGCTGCCCTCATCCAGGGCGGTGAGCTTGGCCAGCTCGGCCAGCATTCGCAGTACTTCGAGACGGGTGGCCCCGAGAGAGTTAGACACCGTGCGGGAGCCTATATCCAGCCCTCAGTCGTCGACGATGGCGGCAAGCGACCCCCCGGTGAGTTCGAGGAGGGTGGTTGGAGAGAGCTCGAGTTGCAGCCCTCGCCGTCCTCCGGACACAGCAATGGTCTCGTGGTGCTGCGCCGACGAATCCAGGATCAGCCGATGCCGCTTGCGCTGCCCGAAAGGGCTGATCCCGCCGGTCACATAGCCGGTCTCTCGCTCGGCCTCCGTGGTGGAGGCCAGCGAGCCATGCTTGCCACCCACGGCACTGGCCAGCCTCTTGGTGGAGAGACGACGATCGACCGGGAGCACAGCCACCACCAGCTCATCGTCCACCGCGGCAACGAGGGTCTTGAAGACCCGGGCAGCTCTCATCCCGATCGCCGCCGCCACCGCTTCCCCGTAGCCCTGGCCCACCTTCTCGGAGACGTCGTATCGATGAACCGTGTAGGTCGCGCCCGCCTCGTCGAGGGCAGAGGTGGCCCTGGTGACCCCGCCTGCCATCTTCACCAACGCTCGACTAGATGCTCGCGTCCTGTCGGAGGCTCATAGGGCTCGGGCCAGAAATCGGTGACCGAGGTGATGAGCCCGTCCGAGAAGGTGAAGAAGGCCATCCCGTCGGCAGGCTCGGCGCCAGCCAGCTCCCAAGCGAACCAGATGGCGCCGTGATCGTCGTCGGCGAGGGAGACCTTGAGACGAAGATGCCAATCACCGGGATACTCCTGATTGAACTGGAGGTAACGGTCACGTCCCCTGATCCGCTCCCTGGTCTGGGGGACTTCGTAGACCACCTCCGGATGGAGCAGGGAGGCCCAGCCCTCCCAGTCCCGAGCGTCCAGAGTCTCGATGAAGCGGTTGACCAGCTGCACGTTGGCTGACACAGCAGGGCGAACCTAACGGAGTATGCGACTCATCGGCCCAGCCAGGCCCGCGGCTCGAACTCCGCCCGCGCCGTCTTGCCCACCATGACCTCCCCGAACATCGGCACATTCGCCCTCAATGCAACGGTGACCGCGACCACCCGTGACCGAAGCGTGGGGTCGACGGGGCACCAGCAGCTCACCATCCGCGCCCCGTTGCGAGACGCATACTCGGCGGCGAGGTCGTCCGGCGCCTCGGCGCCGGCCGGCGGATAGGTGGCGACCGCGGCAGCGAGAGCAGCGGCCTCGGCAGCCGTTGCCGCCTTCTCCCGTGCATCGAAGAGCACGCCCAGCGAGGTAGTGCCCACTCCGATGGCGGCGATCAGGGCGCAAAGACCAAGCATCAGGATCGTCCCGGCGCCCCGCTCGCCCGTCATCTCTCGATTCGCATCGTCGCCCTCGCCGAAAGGTCGACCCCGAGGGCGGTGGGGAATGGCTGACCGAGCACGTGACGCATCGAGACGGTGACAGTGGCCACCGCCCCGACCCTCGAAGGTCTCTCCACCGAGACCCGGGCACCCTCACGCACGTCCGGGGTCAACGCCGCCAGCACCGCCTCGACCGCCCGAGCGGGGTCTGGTGTCGTCGCGGCGACACGGGCCCCCTCCCTCACTGCCCCCTGGAGCTCGATCCGCGCTCTGGCGACACCGATCAGCTGGATCGACGCCACGAGGACGAGGATGGCGATGGGGAGCACGAGGAACAGCTCCACGGTCACGGACCCCCGCTCCTCGCTCAGAATTTTCCCGCCACCCAGTCGATCACCTTCCCGAACAGGCTTCCCAGCAGACCGCCCCCGCTCCCCGACTGCAGCCATCGCAGGGCGATGACGGCCAACGCGGTGGCGGCGAGGATCACCAGGAAGTACTCCACCGTTCCTTGCCCGCGGTCGTCGCGGGTGGCGATCCAGGTCAACATCCGTGCCATTTCCTCTCCTTTTCATCCGGTTTCCGACCGGTGCGGGGAGAAGTGCGGATCTCATGACAGGGGCCCCGACAAATCCTCGAAGAGCCTCAGCATGGAAGGTGCGTAGAGGAGGAGGACGAGACCGGGCAGCAACAAGAGGGTGATCGGCAGCATCAGCCGCACCGGCAGAGAGCGCGTGCGGGCCACACGTCTCGCCTTCTCGGCTGCGATGTCTGCTTCGATCATCGATCTCACCGTGTCGCCGAGGGCGGCGCCCGATTTCTGCGCTCGAGCCAGCTGAGAGAGGACTCCCTTCATCTCGCCGCGCATGAGCAGCGCGGCCTCACTCAGACCGGAGATGGTCGCCACCCGGGCGGCCAGGGTCAGCTCGGCATGACCGGGGAACGCGGCAGCGACGGTTTGAATGGCACCGAGCACAGAGCGCCCCGATCGCAGCTCGATGAGGAGGACGATCAAGACCGGTCGAATGAGATGTGACCGTTGTCGCAACCGATGCCGGAGACGGAAACCGGCATAGACGCCAATGGCAAGGACGGCGCCGGGCAGACCTGCCACCGCCAGCCCGATGGAGCCAAACACGACGGCACTCATCGGGTTCTCCTCAGAATCAGCACCGACACTGTGATGCCGGCGCCCACCAGGGCCAGCCCGATCAGGGCGGCGGCTCTCTGGGCCGGCTGCCGCAGCAGCCCCTCCAGACTGCCCTGGGTGAGGACCCACCCGACGGCGAGGATCGGAGCCAGCAGCAGGATCGCACCTGTCGCCCTCGCCGGTGCCGATGCGATCGCTACCTCGTGGGCGACTTCCACCTGGGCCAGCGCCAGAGCCCCGATCTCGTCGAACAGAGCAGCCGGCGAGACCCCGAGCCCTTCGGCACGTCCCAGCAGCGCCCCGAGCTCAGGACCGATCTCGCCGAATTCCGCCGCCGCCGCTCGGGCGACCTGATACATCGGTGCCCCGATCCGGCAGCATCGGGCAACGTCCATCGCCTCCACCGAAACGGCCGCCTTCTCCACCGCGGCCCGAACCGATGCGCCGGCGCGAAGCTCGCCTGACACCGCCTCGCAGAACCTGGTCGCACGCATCGAGAGCCCGGGTCGCGCCCTCCACCAATGGACTGCTGCGAGACCGGCCATGGGGAGCGGGGCGGCCACCACGACGGCAAGGAGGGCGATACGTCGCCACTCGACTCCAGCAGCCAGACCTAGGGCGATCAGCGACCAGGTCATGGGCTTCCCTCGATGCCCTCATGCCCGACGAAAGCGAGGTCGGAGACGATGCGGCTGCCACCGTCTCGTTTCATCTGCACGACGACGTCGATGGCGGCGTGAAGCTGGCGTCGGACCGCCAGCTCAGAGGTGTCTCCGGCCGAGAGCGCCAGTGTCTCCAATCTCCACAATGCCTCCTGTGGACTGTTGGCGTGAATCGTCGACATCGAGCCGCGATGACCGGTATTGAGTGCCCAGATCAAATCGAGGGCCTCGGGGCCTCGCACCTCTCCCACGATGATCCGGTCGGGTCGGAGCCGGAGAGCCGATCGCAAGAGCTGCCGGATGGTGATCTCGCCGATCCCCTCTGGGTTCGGCGGGTGGGCCTCCAAACGCACCCGGTGGCCCGGGATTCGGAGCTCGGCGGCATCCTCGATGGTGACCACTCTCTCCTCCGACGGGATCAGGCCGGCGAGAAGGTCGAGGAGCGTGGTCTTGCCGGTGCCGGTGCCACCCGACACGATCACCGTCTGTCTCTCGTTCACGGCCCTCGAGAGCACCTCGATCTGCTCATGCGTCGCTGTTCCCACCGTCACCAGCCCTGCGAGTGACTTCACCGCTTGGGTGAAGCGCCGGATGGCGACGATGGGATGGTCCACGGCGGCCGGAGGAACCACGACGTGGATCCGGCTCCCGTCACTCAGACGCCCGTCCACCGTCGGCGACGACCTGTCGACTCTCAGCCCCAGGGGAGCGATGACTCGCTCCACGGCTGCATACAGGTCGGCTTCTCCGGCGAAGCGGGCGTCCACTCGTGTCAGCTCCCCACCCCGCTCCACCCAGATGTCGTCAGGCCCGTTGACCAGGATGTCGGTCACGTTCGGGTCTGCCAACAACGGCTCCAGAGGCCCGAGGCCCAGGACTCGATCGGCGATGTTCCCCGCCCATCGAGCGGCGTGATGGGGCGAGGCGATGGAGAGGAGGCGTTTCGCCTCGGCTGTCACCTCGGATCGACGCAACGGAGTCGGCCCGGCGGCGATATCGCCGATGACTTTGTCGATCACGCCCACGGCATCTCCCAAACTCCTTCCCAGGACCGCACCCACCGGGCTCGGGCCGCGGACCTCCCCGAGAGAAGGCGCCGGACCAGGGATCCGCTGAGACGAGGGAGCACGGGTCCCGGGCCGCTCGGTCTGGTTCCTGCTGCCATCGGCTGCCACACCGCCGGGGTGTCGTCGGCCGATCGCAGAAGACCAGGGAGGAGTGGCCGAACCGGGACGGTGGGACCTGGCCATCCGCCGCCCTGGCACCGAACCACCACTGCGGGCCAACCCTGGGCCAGACGGTCGATCAGGGGCAGCGCATCGCCTCGTTCGATCGGCCCGGAGGACAGGAGCGCGACGCCGGACCGACCCGGGCTCAACTCGGACAGAGAAGGCCCCTCCGCGGCTAGATCCGAAAGGGTCCGGCCGCTCTGAAGGGCCAGATCGAGGCACATGTCGATGACGAGCGCGCTGCCCGCCACCTGAGCCAGGCCCAAAGCTGAAAGCAACGACAGGACCGGGTCCGGCGATGCCACCGCCAGCACGCCGAACCGGCCCGGAGATCTCCCCATCCCCACCATGACCTCGAACGTATCTGGAGCCGGGGCGCCCTACAAGATGGTTGGCTTCCAGTCGAGACCGGCTGCTGTCACCGCGCCGATCAGCTCCGCGACGGAATACGTGCCCTCCCCGAGGGCATCGAGAACGGTGATGTCGAGGATGAAGCCGCGCACTGCCCACAGAGAATCACGGTCGAGATCAGCGATCAGCCTCCCCCGCTCGACTTGCTTCACCGCCTCGGTCACCGGGGACACCAGCAGGCCCGGGATTGGTAGCTCGCCAGGAAGCCCATCGCGCTCGATCGGCTCGCCGTTGTGATCGACTACCACAAGGGGATCGGTGGCCGCCATCCGGCGCAAGGTCTGGGAGTCGAGCACCAGCGAAAAGTACCCTCGACCCGTGATCGATCGGGTGATGGTCGTGGTGGCCGCCGGGAGCAGCGTCAGATTCGGAGAGGACAAGATGCTGATGATGGTGGCCGGCAAGCCCCTGGTTGGGCACACCGTGGCCGCCGTCATCGACCATGTCGACCGCTGCATCCTGGTCTGCCGACCTGACCATATGTCGGCCCTGGCCGGATTGGGCACAGAGGTCGATCTGATCTCTGGCGGCCCGAGCCGGACCGCCTCCGAACGGGCCGGGCTGGAGGCCATCGGCGAGCCGGCCGGCCTCATCGGTATCCACGACGGGGCGCGCCCCATGGTCCCCGCCCCTCTCATCGAGGCCCTGTTCGAGACAGCTGCCCGGGTGGGAGGGGCCATCCCCGTCCTGAAGCCGTCCAGCCCCATCGTTGGGCGATCCGACCTCGCTCCAGTCGAGGACGCACGCGTCGCCCAGACACCCCAGGTGTTCCTGGGCGAGCCGCTGCTGGCTGCATACGCCGCCGCCGCAACCAGCGGTTATGAGGCCCAGGACACTGCGGCGATCGTCCGCAGATTCGCCAATGTCGAAATCGAGGGCGTCCCCGGTGACCCGGGCAATCTCAAGGTGACAGTTCCCGGCGACATCGATCTGATCAGGTCTGCCCTAGCTGCTTCTCGTAGCGAACCTCGTTGACGTCGCTACCGCCTATGTTCTCGATGCGGATCGGTTTGCCCAACACCCATCCCTGGCGTTCGTAGAAAGCGCGGGCTCGGGTGTTCCCGTCGAGCACCCAGAGCAGCGCCTGCCAGTGGCCGGCGTCGAACAGGGCCCGTTCACCTGCGGCGAGAAGATCACGACCCAGCCCTTTGCCCCAACCCTCGGGGTCCAGGTAGATCGCATACACCTCGCCCCAGTCGTCGTCGGTGGATGGCCCTACGGCACAGAAGCCGTCGATGACACCGTCGTGCTCAGCCACCAGGACACGGCCCCTGGTCTGGCGAAGGATCCGGTTCCAGCTGTCGGTCCTGCCCGCAACCTCCAGCGAGTCGAGGAAGGCCTGGTCGATGAGGCCTGGGTATGCCTGCCGCCAGCTGGCGACATTGACCCGTGCCACCGCAGGCGCGTCGGAGGGCAGGGCATCCCGGATCACCCGTTCGCCGGTCCGCTCAGGGAACGTGGGACGGCTCCTCTCCGAGTGGGGCCGACTCGGGCTCATCAGTCGGCGCGTCTTCCGCCGGGTCCTCCGTCCCCTCATCCCGGTCACGCCCACCGAGGACCCAGAAGGCCAGAGCCGACAGCGATGCTGCCCCCAAGGCGACACCAAGCCATAGCCACTGCTGGGTGCCGGCGCTCAACTCCTCGCTCTCGGTGGTCGTGGTCGTGCCCGACGTGGAGCCCAAGTCGACACCGAGGTCGGTGAGCGAGACCTGGTCCGACTCGGCGCCGGGGTCCCCGATCGCCTCGAACATCACGATGTAGTTGGCCGGCTTGACCTCGGTCGTCACGCCATACGTTCCAACATCACGCTCGAGCATGGGGAGGGTGATCGTTTCCTCGTCCGGAAGGGCGAGATGGACGACAACCGAGTCGGCCGAGGTCTCGATCTCAACTCGAACGTCGACGACCATGGACTGGTCGGTCATGGAGACAACCGATGCCGAAGCGGTGCCGAAGCCAGACCCCACCTCGACCGCGAATAAGGCAATGGCGGCAAGTCTGATCATCGCCTGCGATGGTACCTGCCACCCCGCGACAGCGAGGTTGCCCGGGGGTCAACCCCATTGCCCCCGATCCTGCAACACTTCCTTGAGGAGATCGGGCCGGTCGGTGATGATCCCGTCCACTCCAAGATCGAGCAGCTCGGCCATCTCAGATCGGTTGTTGACGGTCCAGACATGCACCTGGAGACCATGGGCATGCGCCGAATCGATCAACTTACGGTCGATCACACGAAGCCCCCTTGAATGACGCGGGAGCTGCAGGGCCGATGCCTCGCCCACGACACCGCGGCCAACTCTCGATGCCACCAGCCAGGACCTGGCCAGGGTAGCCCCGGTGGACGTGGCGACCCGACCCTCCGAGGCCTCGCGGAACTCCTGGAGCCGCCGATCGGAGAAGGAGCCCACGATGAGCCGCTCGTGCAGCCCGAGACGCTCGATCAAATCGTGCAGTGGCCGCACCAGGTTCTCGGTCTTCAGGTCGACGACAAAGGAGGCCTCGGGGAAGGCAAGCACCGCCTCCTCGAGGGTAGGGACCCGGATTCCCCGGCCCCGGAAGGTGTGACCCTCGACGCCCACGTGCCGATAACCGGCGTCCAAGGTGGAAAGGTCGTCGAAAGTGAGCTCCGTCACCGGACCCGATCCGTCAGTGGTGCGGTCAAGTGTGGGGTCGTGGAAACAGACCAGGACGCCATCGCTGGTGACCCGCAAGTCGGTTTCCAGGTGGCGATATCCCAGGCCGACCGCCCCGGAGAACGCCACCATGGTGTTCTCTGGCCATAGGAGGCGGCTGCCGCGATGGGCGATGGCGACCGGGGGGCGCCAGAGGTCGAGGCTCATGCGGCGGCAAAAGTAATGGGCCCCGTCACATGACGGGGCCCATTGAATCCCGGTTGAGGGCGCTTACTCGGCGACTCGGTCCTTCAGGCCCTTTGAGGCGGAGAAGTGGGCATACCTCTTCGCTGCGATCGTGATGGTCTCCCCGGTGGCCGGGTTGCGACCCTGACGAGCAGAGCGATGCTTGGTGGCGAAATTGCCAAACCCGGTGATGTTCACTTTGCGGCCCGCATCGAGTTCCGCGGCGATGATTCCCTCGCCCGCCTTCGTGGAGAAGATGTGGTCGATGATCTCCGAGGCCTTGCCTTTGGAGATATCCGCCCTGTCGGCGAGCTTGTCCGCCATCTCGGATTTGTTCACGGCCCCTCCTTGTGGGTCGACGTTCGGCACCGTGTTTCTGGTGACGTCCGAGTAACCATAGGCGAAAAACCCAGCATTGCTTGGCTTTCCGGCCCATTATCCTTCGCCGGTCAGGAGGAGAATGAGCGTCGACTACGTCCTCGAGGGTGATCTGGCCATCGTCACCCTCAACCGGCCCGACCGGTACAACGCCATCGAGGCGTCCCTCGCCGAGGATCTGATCAACGCCATGGGTCGAGCCGGCGAGGAGGCGAGGGCGGTCGTACTCACCGGTGCGGGCAAGGCCTTCTGCTCCGGTGCGGACCTGAACGACCTGATGGCGGACTACGAGAGCGGCGCCGGGCCGGACCTGGCGGGTTTGCTCGATGAGGTGTTCCATCCCGCTCTACATGCCCTTCTCCACTGCAAGGTGCCCGTCATCGGAGCCATAAACGGCGTGGCGGCCGGGGCCGGTCTCGGCTTCGCCCTCGCCTGCGATCTTCGAGTGATGGCAGAGGACGCCTTTCTCACCTCGGCGTTCACGGCCATCGGGCTCGTGCCGGACTCGGGCACAACCTGGTGGCTGTCACACCACCTCGGGGTATCTCGTGCCCTCGAGATCGCCTTCACCAATCGACGCGTTGGCGCAGAAGAGGCCAATGAGCTGGGGCTTTGCATCGAGGTGGTGCCCAGTGACCAACTCCTCGATCGGGCCCGTTCCTTGGCGGGGCAGATGGCGGACCTCGTTCCCGATTCCCTGGTCACCACCAGACGTCTGATCCGGGAGGCCTCGGGCGTATCCCTCGAAGAGGCCCTTCGCGCCGAGCAGACCGAGCAGGGTCGTCTCGGCAGGACACCAGAGCATCATGAAGGAGTCATGGCCTTCATCGAGAAGAGAAGGCCCGACTTCAGGGCTTGACCAGATAGACCTCGACCGTCAGGTTCCCGGCCTCGCCTTTGCCGAAGGCGACTCCGATCTCGTTGTTCAGCCAGGCCAGGTCCTCATTCCCGGTCGAGAAGGTCAGCAGCTCGCGCGGCTCGGCAGATTGGTCCTGGTTGACGATGGAGATCCCACTTCCCCGGTAGGCCACTGTTTCTCGCTTCTCACCGACCGTGGCGTGAATGTCGAGGTCCATGTTCCCATCGCTGCGAACGGTCACGTAGTCGACGCCACTCACCGGCCGCTCACCTTCCCAATGGGGACCGGTGGCGCTGCCCTCGAATGGGAAATCGATGCGCATCCCGCCCGGAGTGCTGCCGATGATCTTCCTCCCCATCTCGGCCTTGATCGTGCAGAACAACTCCAATGAGGGCATGCGGTCTTGCTCCTGGGTCGGATAGACAAACGCTAGTTGCGGGAGCGTCGAAGCAGCTCGACGACTTCCGCATCCGATGTCGGGGTGAAGTCTCGGTACCAGGCGCCGACAGCCATGAACCTCCTCGGGTGCTCGACGACGATGAAGCGATCGGCGACCCCCTCCAGCACGGGCACCGCATCTGCCGGTGCGACAGGGACCGCGAGCCAGACCCCGAGGGCGTCGCGGGCACGCAAGACGCGGATGGCGGCGAGGGCGGTCGAGCCGGTGGCGAGACCGTCATCGACCACGACCACTGTACGGCCGGTGGGGTCGATGGGCGGGACCGCCTCCCTGTATCGAGCCAGCTTCGACTCCAATTCGGCCATCTCCGCTTCAGCCCGAGCGTCGAAGCTCTCCTCGTCGATCCCGACCGTGTCGATGATCTCCTGGTTCCTGATGACCACGTCGCCTTCGGCGACTGCTCCCATCGCCAGCTCGGGGTGAAACGGCACCCCCACCTTGCGGACAACCAGTACGTCGAGCTCGCAGCGCAGCGCTTCGGCGACTTCGAACCCGACGGGGACCCCTCCTCGGGGCAGTGCGGTGACCAGCGGTTCCGCTGGGTGGTGGGCGGCAACCGCCCGACCGAGGCTCGCTCCCGCCTCCCGGCGATCGGCGAACCTCATGGGCTCAGCCGTAATGATCCACGTAACGCTGCAGCCAGGGCATGACGTGGGTCAGATACTCCTCGGCCTCCCCCATGGGCAGGGTCCGGGCCGCGTAGTTCATAAGCATTATCTGGCGGGCGGCATGGAAGCCGTCCAGCTGCTCCATGTCTTCGATAGGCCAGGGTGCGATCTCCTCGTACCCCTGACGGTAGGCCGCCCTGATCTCGTTGCGCCGCTCGCTGGCCCGGGACGAGTAGAGACACACCGAGACATCCTGGCCCGGCGTGGCCATCATCACGTCCTCGAAGTCGAATGCGTGGAGCCGGGAACGGATCAGGTGCACGTTCCACTCGTGAAGGTCGCCGTGAACCACCTGGGGAAACCCGATCGCCCAGGCCTCCTTGATGATCCTCTCGGATAGCTCCGATGCCTTGCTGATCGTCCGGCGGCGATATGAGTCGAACAGATGATCGAATCGAGAGCTTTCGATGATCACGGGATCGAGCGCCTGGTCGTAGTAAAAGATCCGGTCCCAGCGTCTCATCCCGTCGGGGTTGGGGGCCTGCCAGGTGCGGCCGTGCTCCTGGAGCGACGCGCTGATCCGGCCCAGGAGCCGATATCCAAAGCTACCCGCCCCATCGGCGAGCGGGGCACCGGGAATCCAGCTGAAGAGCACACATGGCCTGGTGTTGTCCGAGTCGGGGTCCTGGGCATCGACGATCAAGGTCCCATAGCCGGTCTTGATGGGGGTGACGATCTCCAGGTCGGTGTCCCTGTTCAACGCGGACAACCAGGCAACCTCGTAGTCGATGTTGGCACGGGAGTTGGCTCCCGAGCTTCCGACCCGCAGGACGCACTGGAAGCCATCGGAAGTGATCACCCGATACATCACATTGGAATGCGTGGCGAGGTGCTCGACTTCCCTCACCCGGAACGGGTAGTGCTCGAGGACTTTTTGGGCGAGGGGCAGCAAGCGCGCCGCCTCGTGGCCGATTCGATGAAGATCCATCCCGCCCGGAGCCCTCCGCCCTCCCAAGGGGGACCCATTGCCCTCCCCCGGGACATTTTCGCCGCTCCAGGCCTCCACCACCACTGGTCCTATCGACCTATTTGTCAACGACCGACCCTCAGATCGCGGTCAAAACGTCATCCAGTGCCGCGACGAACCGTCGGTTCTCGTACTCGGCCCCGATGGTCACCCTGAGCCAACCGCCACCCATCGGGCGGACGATGACACCTAGCTTCGAAAAGCGCTCGGCCGCCTCTCCGGCCGGGATCTCCAGAGCGAAATAGACGAAATTGGCCTCGCTGTTCGTGTGTGGCAGCGATCTCTCGGCGAGGACGCCGAGCAGTTGGTGGCGCGCCACCGCGTTCGCCCGGGCCCTCCGCTCCAACTCCCCCCGCTGTCGGAGCGACGTTGCCGCTGCAACCTGGGCCACCTGGGCCACGGTGAACGGGGGTTGCGCCTTGCGCAACTCGCGGATCGTTTCGGGCCGACCGACTCCGTAGCCCACTCGATGGGCGGCCAGGGCAAAGATCTTGGAGAAGGTCCGGAGGACGAGGACATTCGGCCGGCGCAAGGCCTCGGGGATCGCGGTTCCATAGCTCTCTTCGGTCACGAAATCGTGGTAGGCCTCGTCGATCACTATCAGCGTCGATTCGGGCACGGAATCGAGGAAAGCGGTCATGGCGTCCGAGGAGACGATGGTCCCGGTCGGGTTGTTGGGGTTGCACACGTAGACGATCGTCGTGTCGTCGCGTATCGCCTCACTCATGGCATCGAGGTCGTGGACCTGCCTGTCGTCGAGCGGCACCTCGATCAGCTCGGTCATCGCCCATCGGGAGGCGATGCGGTACATCACGAACGATGGCCAGGCATAGACGGCGCTCGTTTCCGGGCCGCCGGCGGCGAGGGCGATGTGAGTGATCAGTCCCACGCTCCCGTTCCCGAACCAGAGATGGTCGCCCGGGACGTCGAGGTAGGTCGACAGCGCCGCGGTGAGCTCACGAAGATCGTCGTCGGGATAGCGATTCGACTCGGCCAGGGCTTTGGTCGCAGCCTCGACCACACCGGGAAACGGGCCGTCCGGGCTCTCGTTCGAGGCCAGCTTGACGATCTCGTCCGGGGTCATGCCGATCTCGGAAGCGACCTCCTCGATCGACCGGCCGGGGACGTACGGGCTGATGGCGGCGACGTCCGGCCGGATCTTTGGCATGGGGCCAAAGGTACCTGGTACTTGGTACTTGGTACTTGGTATGAGGACGTCACTCGAAAGTATCGTCTTTCCGGAATTGGAGACGTCGACCCCAACTGAGAACTCGTTGACGACCCTCGAGGTGATCGATCGGCGGGGTCGTCTCGTCGCCGCGGACCCCGGGCTCGACCCGGATCTCTACCAGCGGATGTACCGCAACATGGTGTTGTCCCGTGAGCTGGACCGGCGCATGCTCGCCCTGCAGCGTCAGGGCCGGATCGGCACCTACGCCATGCTCGAAGGACAGGAAGCCGTCCAGATCGGATCGGCTCTGGCGCTAGATCCCGATGACTTCGTGTTCCCCTCCTATCGAGAGCATGGCGTCCAGGTCACGCGTGGGCTCCCCATAGAGGTGCTGCTGGCCTATTGGAAAGGTCTCCCCAACGCCCGGTGGGACATGGAGAAATACCGCACGGGGATCGTCTCCGTCCCCATCGCCAGCCAGCTCCCCCACGCCGTCGGATACTCGTACATCACCAAGCTGCGGGGCGAGAGCACGGTAACCGCCGTGTATTTCGGGGACGGGGCGACTTCAGAGGTGGACTTCCACTCGGGGATGAACTTCGCCGGAGTCTGGAAGACACCGACTGTTTTCATCTGTGCCAACAACCTGTATGCGATCTCGGTGCCCTACGAGAAGCAGACGGCCTCCAAGACCATCGCCCAGAAGGCCGGGGCTTATGGCTTCGAGGGGATCCGGGTCGACGGAATGGACGTCGTCGCCGTCTACCTGGCCACCCAGGAGGCCGTCGCCCGGGCACGCGCCGGCGGTGGCCCGACCTTGATCGAGGCGATGACCTATCGCTACGGGCCTCACGCCACTGCGGACGATCCCACCCTCTATCGATCGAGGGAGGAGGAGGAGTCCTGGCGTCAGCGCGACCCGATCGAGAGGCTGCGCCGTTTTCTCGAAGAACGTGGCGAGTGGGACGAAGCGGTGGAGGAGAAGGTGACGATGGAGACCTCCGACCTCGTCGCGGCCGCCATCACCGAGATCGAGGCCCAGCCCCTTCCCGGGAGGGACGACGCCATCCGCCACGGCTTTCACCAGATCCCGGCCCACGTCGTGGAGCAACTCCACGCCATGCAGCGGTCCCACGGCGAATCGCCGACTCATTTCGAGCCCGATGAGGTCTGGTCGATCGGCGAGGACGTCATCACCGAAGGGCCGACCCGGTCGATGACGATGGCCGAGGCGATCAACGCCGCGCTGCACGAATCGATGGAGCGAGATCCGGGTGTCATCGTCCTTGGCGAGGACGTCGGTCTGACCGGGGGGGTCTTCCGGGTCACCGAAGGTCTCCAACAGAGTTTTGGCGAGGACCGGGTCATCGACACCCCGCTCAACGAGTCGGGCATCGTCGGCGCCGCGGTGGGGATGGCACTGGCCGGGGCGAGGCCGGTGGCGGAGATCCAGTTCGATGGCTTCGTGTATCCGGCTTTCGACCAGATCGTCAGCCACCTGGGCAGATATCGGTTCCGCACTCGGGGCAACTCCGAGGTCCCGGTCGTCGTGCGCTTCCCCAACGGGGCCGGGATCGGGGCCCACGAGCATCATTGCGACTCGCCCGAGGCCTATTTCGTGCACGCCCCCGGGCTCGTCGTCATCTGCCCATCTACCCCGATCGATGCCAAAGGGCTGCTTGCTTCCGCCCTCATCGGGCACGATCCGGTGATCTTCCTCGAGCCCAAGGTCCTCTACCGGGCCGACCGGGAAGAGGTTCCGGTCGACCACTACACCGTTCCCATCGGCCGGGCCCGGGTGAGGAGAGAAGGCACCGATCTCACCTTGGTCACCTATGGCGGGATGGTCCCGGTTGCGCTGCGAGCGAGCCACAGAGTGGAAGCGTCGGTCGAGGTCATCGATCTCCGGACCCTCTTCCCATGGGACCGGGAGACGGTTCTCGACTCGGTGAAGAAGACGGGCCGGCTTCTCCTCGTCCAGGAGCCGCAGCGGTCTGCCGGTATGGCTGCAGAGGTCGCGGCCGTGGTCGCCGAAGAGGCGCTCTACGACCTCCAGGCCCCGATCGTGCGTGTCACCGGCTTTGACGTCCCCTGGCCCCAGTTCGCCATCGAGACCCATGCCCTGATCGACGTGGACCGGGTGGTCGCGGGGATAGACGAGGCGATGGCGGGATGACTGTCACCGAAGCTGTCGCCGTCTTCGGGTCCTCGCAGAGCGAACCGGGGTCCCTCGAATGGGACGATGCTCACCGGGCGGGCGCCCGTCTCGCCGAGGCGGGATACGCCGTCATCACCGGCGGCTACGGCGGGACGATGGAAGCAGTGTCGGGCGGGGCTGCCGGCGCCGGTGGACATGTCATCGGCGTCACCGCCCCCATCCTCTTCCCGCATCGCTCGGAGGCAAATCCTTTCGTGGACGAATTGATAGAGGCGTCGAGCCTGGCCAACCGGATCGACATCATGATGCAGCGGTCCAGGGCCACTCTGGCGCTGCCCGGATCGATCGGGACCGCCGCCGAGCTCCTCATCTCCTGGAACACCAACCACATCTTGCGGCGGACAGGGGCCGAGTCCAGGGTCAGCGTGGCCGTCGGATCGGGATGGAAGGCTCTGGCGCGGGCCCTGGTCGACATGAACGGCGCCCTGGAGGAGGATGTGGTCTGGGTCGACACCGTTGAAGAAGGCGTCGACTCGATACTGGGTCGTCTGTCTGACTAGTCAGATCAGACTTACGGGTGACATCCCTTGACTTTCGGCCAGGCACCGTGAGCCTCAGACCCGCCCATGACACACCTCCAACCCAAGGACATCTCCATCGTTCATCGCAAGTCTTCGTGCCGTCGTGGCCGGCATCGTTACGGCACTCCCCTACAGGTCGGCGGCGGCATCAGGCGCCAGGTCTGCCTCGCCTGCGGCGCGGTGAGCATCGACCTCAACAGTGCGGCCGAGATGGATCATGATGTGAAAGCGACAAACAGCTTGGAGCGGTAGCACCTACTGCATCTAGAGTCGCGGCCGTGACACGAGTGATTCGGGCGGCCGGGGGTGTGGTCTACCGCAAGACCCGCAAAGGCAAGATCCGGGTCTTGGTCGTCCACCGCCAGCAGTACGACGATTGGACGCTGCCCAAGGGCAAGGCGGACGACGGTGAATCGCCGGAGGAGACAGCAGTCCGCGAGGTGCTCGAGGAAACCGGCAAGCGCTGCCGCATCGTGGCCCCGCTGGGAGCCACCCGATATCGGGTCCAGGGAGGGGTGAAAGAGGTGCATTGGTTCGCCATGAAGCCCCTTCCCGACA
>Ga0299907_10000197_pt1 | contig 26309 bp, 24 predicted proteins | sample RVTome_16_FD_198680 | JGI IMG/M metagenome (GOLD analysis project Ga0299907, IMG submission 198680) | Soil microbial communities from uranium-contaminated site in the Upper Colorado River Basin, Wyoming, United States - RVT152D67 (version 2) ...
GGGCCACGAGCAGCGCTCCCTGCTTGGCACTATTGATTTCGATCGCCTTCCCGGCGACGACAGTCTCGAGCGGCCCCACAACCCGGACCTCGAGACCTCGCTGTGCGCCTTCCACCGCCTCGCCCCTTGCCGGACGCGATCACCAGGGCGCCCGCTTGGGGCCCAAGCGTAACCCGGCGCCACCGTCGCGCCACGGGCCTGCCACGGAGCCCTGGAAGGCTCGCATCACAGCCGACAACACGAAAGGATCTGCACCATGGACGCCACCACCACCTTGCAGGCGGCCCACGCCGGTATTGCCGAAACGGCCCAACGAGCAGCCGCGCTCGTCCGGTCGCTCAACGACGCCACGGCACAGATCCGCCCCGGAACCTGGACCGTGCGCGAGGCCGCCGTGCACCTCACCATCGAAGCCAACAACTGCATCGAGGTCACCCATGGCGCACCGACGCCCGTCGTCACCAGCAACGCCGAGTTCAATGCGCTAAGCGAAACTCGCAACGCCGACATTCCCGAAGCCGATCCCCGCAAGCTGTCGGAGCTCATCAACGAGGCGGCCGATCACCTGCTCGACGCCACACAGGATCGCTCCGGCGATCAGCCGGTCACCTACTACGGGATCCCTTGCAGCCTGGCCCAAATGATGGGCATGGAACTAGCCGAATGGGTCGTCCACGGCTACGACATCGCCAAGGCCACCGGCCATCCCTGGCCGATCGACCCAGTGCACGCCCAAGTCGTCCTCCACGGGTACGCGCCCATCTTCCGGGTATGCGCCAAGCCGAAGACGACCATGGCCCACACCGCCGCCTACGGCATCGACCTTCGGGGCGGCGAGGGATTCGTCATCCGCTTCACCGATGGCCAGTCTGCCTGGGAGGAAGCGGGCTCTGGCCCCGTAGACTGCGTCATCTCTGCCGACCCGGTGGCCTTCCTCATGGCCGTCCTCGGGCGGCTTAGCCAATGGGAAGCGATCGCGCTCGGCCTCCTCAGCGCCGGTGGCAACCGTCCCGAACTCGCCCTGGGGTTCCTCGACCTCTTCGCCATTCCTTGATCAGCAGTAAGGAAAGTTCTCACAGCACAGCTGCGGCTGCCAGCACATTGCTCAGTCGGCCGAGTCCCGGTTCCTCCGCGTTGAGGTTCGCGTTGAGGAACGCGTTGAGCGACCTCGGCGCCGGCTCACGGCCCGGCCCTTGTCGCCGTTTCCGCCGGTTGGCGGAAACGGCAAGTCTCATATGGCTGTGTGCCCACGTTGAGGTCAAGTTCGGAGCACGGGTTCCAGCAGGAAATCGGGCACCGAGGACCGAGCGGCCGGAGCCGGGCCTGCTAGGGAACGGGGGCAGGGTCGGGGAGGCTGCTGGGGTGCTGCTTGGAGCGAACTCGAGGCGTTCGTTGGTCGGGCGCCCGAGTGCGAAAACTTTGTCGGCTTTCGCCAGCCGGATGCGCATAGGGGGGACCAGGGACACACGAGTAGGAGGCAATGGCGGATGGACGGACTGCGCGGAGGAGCGCCTGCTGCCCAACAGCTCTGGGCGGCTGACGATCAAATTGCCGAGCCTTCCGGGAGGCTCCGACCCCGTTCCACCCCCCGGCCCGAGCAGCCGAGGTGTTCCTCGGGCTCCCGAACACGCCTGGCTGGCCCGGACGAAGCCGCCCGACGGACAGACCTCGTCCTCCTTCTTTCGCTCCAGGAAGCCAGTCGGGCGTTGGGGATCCGCCGGAGCAAGATGTATGAGCTCATCGCTGCCGGCGAGCTGGAGACAGTGCACATCGGCAGGGCGGTCCGGGTCCCCGTCGACGCGATCGAGGAATTCGTTGCCCGACTCAGATCCGGAGAACAGACCGCCTGAATCGCCGTCGAGCCACCAGCGCGAATCGCCTCCTACACCGACATGCGGGTCAGCCGCTCGATGGCGGCGAGCGCCTCGGCCGCCACCGGGAACCGACCAACGAGGGCGGCCCGCTCCTCCTCGGTGAGCTCAGCCGGCGTGCACAGGAACTCGATGCCGTGCACCGTGCCATCGGCCTCGGTGTCGACCATGACGTCGTCGGAGATGTGGGCGGTGCGAGCGACCTTGCCCTCGCCAATGGTCACGTAAAAGGCCTCGACGTCGGTGCAGTAGCGGATCTCCACACCGACCATTCTCCTACGAGTCGTGCGACCGTTCAGAGCGATCGCCGGCGGCCGAGTTCATGCGGACTGGCGGTTTGGTTCAGCTGGCTCGTAGTCCCCGTGGAGCACGAGCGGGTCGAGATCGACCCCGTTCGGCCAGACGACGGTGCCGGCCTCGGGATCGACGCGGACCTGGGCGAAGTACTCAGGGTCCCGCAGGGGCACGAAGACCCCTCCTCGCTCCCCCAGCCGGGTCAAGTCGACGTCGCGGATCAACCCGTCACTGAACCCGAGCCGCAGCCGGTAGTGACCGAGAACCTCCACGCTGGTGACCTGAACGAGCCTCATCGCGAATCCAGTCTACGGCAGGGGGTCGATCGGAAGGAGCGGCTCGTCGGCCCGCGCTCGCTGCCAATTGACGAGGAGCTCGGCAGAATGTTCCGAGGCCCATTCCTCGACCATTCGGCGCGCCCGGGCCGGAAACGAACCGGCGAGCAGAGCGGACCCGTCGATCCCGTAGACGGCCCAGTGCTCGCCGTACGACGCGTGGAAGTGCGGCGGGTTGTGGTCGTCGTGGTACATCCAGATGACGATCCCGTAGAAGGCGCTAATCCTCGGCACGAGCCCTGGAGGTCAGCGCCCTGTGCTCACTGACGATCCCATCACCGTAGAGATTGGTGGGGATGGGAGTAGGGATGAAATCGATTTATTGCCCGTCCGCCGACGTCATGAAATCAGCGGATGTGGACGCCGGAGATGGCCCGGCTGATCACCAGCTGCTGGATCTGCTCGGTGCCTTCGAAGAGGTCGTAGATCTTGGCGTCGCGGTGCCAGCGCTCGACGGGGAAGTCGCGGATGTAGCCGTAGCCGCCGAGGATCTGGATGGCCCGCTCGGTCACCCACACCGCCGTCCGGCCCGCCTTGAGCTTGCTCATGGAGCCTTCGGCCAGCTGGTAGCCGTCGCCGTTGCGGGCCAGCCACAGGGCCCGGTAGCAGAGCAGGCGGGCGGCGTCGATCTCGGTGGCCATGTCGGCCAGCAGGAAGGCGATGGCCTGGTTCTCGATGATGGACCGGCCGAACTGGGTCCGCTCCTTGGCATAGTCGAGGGCGTATTCGTAGGCGGCCCGGGCGATGCCGATGGCCTGGATGCCGACGATGGGCCGGCTGGCCTCGAAGGTGCGCATGGCCGCCTGGCTGTTGGTCTTGCCGCCCTCCCGGGCCCGAACCAGACGCGCCTCCAGCTTCTCCTCGCCCCCGAGCAGGCACTCGGCCGGGACGCGCACGTCGTCGAGGATCACCTCGGCGGTGTGGCTGGCCCGGATTCCCATCTTCCGCTCTTTCTTGCCCATGGACAGGCCCGGGGTGCCGGGCGGCACCACGAAGGAGGCCTGGCCCCGGGAGCCGAGGGAGGGATCGATGGTCGCCACCACCACGTGGACATCGGCGATGCCGCCGTTGGTGATGAAGCACTTCGTGCCGTTGAGGACCCAGTCGGAGCCGTCCCGGACGGCCCGGGTGCGCAGCGAGGACACATCGGAGCCGGCGTTGGGCTCGGTCACGCAGAAGGCAGCCAGCTTCACGTCCTCGGGGGTGCCGAAACACTGGGGGATCCAGGTCATGACCTGCTCGGGGGTGCCGTTGTTCATGATCCCGGCCACGCCCAGGCAGGACCCGAAAATGGACAGGGCGATGCCGGCATCGCCCCAGAACAGCTCCTCGTTGGCGATCCCCATGGTGAGTCCGGTGGGGTCGGCGAAGAACTGGGCCATCGCCTCCCAGGAGTAGAGGCCGATCTTGGCCGCCTCCTGGATCACGGGCCAGGGGGTCTCCTCCCGCTCGTCCCATTCGGCCGCCGCGGGCCGGATCGTCCGCTCGGCGAACTCGTGGACCCACTTCTGGATCTGGAGCTGGTCCTCGTTGAGGGCCAGGGAGAAATCACCCATCGAAGCACCCTTTCGGCGTCGGCGAGAGCCACTAAGTTACCCATGAGTAGCTTGCCAGAAACGCCGATCGCTTGCAAGCGCGAGCATTTACGCGAATGCCGCGAACGGATGTTTTTGGGATTATTGGGACGGGCAACCGCCCCAGAGGCCGGAGTTGCCCTCCCGGGCTTGGCGGGCCAGGGCGGCCAACTCGACGGCATGGGCCACGTTCGGGGGATAGGTGGCGGCGTGGGCGTAACCCTGCTGGACGAGGGCGGCGTTGACGAAGAGGTTGTCCTGCTGGCGGTAGAGGTAGCCCAGCGTCCGCCCGAAGCGGTCGGTGCGGTCCACGTCGTAGACCAGCCGGACGGGGGTCCCCGGGGGAACCAGGCGGCCGAGGGCGATGGCCGCCTCCCGCCCGAAGCACTCCACCGGCCGGCGGGGGTCGGCCGACTCGGGCGTGTCGATGCCGATGAGGCGGACCCGGACTCCCCCGGTGACGATCAGCGTGTCTCCGTCGACGATGCGCACCACGGCCACGTCCTGATCGCCCGGCGCCGGCGAGCCGGAGTTCTGGCGAGTGGCCGCGAAGGCGCTGGCCACGACGAGGGCCACGAGAACGCCGAGGAGACGCTTTCGCCACATGGCGCCATTCTCCCGGCTGGCTGAGACAGTCCCGGGGACCAGCGCACTGGGAAGGCAGCAGCAAAAGCACTCCGCAGGTGCTTTTCCTGCTACCCCTCGCCCCGACACAGGCCAAACCGTCGCCCGCCGTGCAGGAAGCCCATCCCCTTCACTGCGCCCTTGCTTTCCGTGCGGCCCCGCGGCGGCCTCGTGAGCGTCAGCTGGCGGAGGGAGCGTCGGTGGTGGCGCTGTCGAGCAGTTCGTCGAGGGCGGAGGCGATCACCTCGGCCGACTCGGGTTGGGCGAGCACGGCGTTGACGGCCAGGGCCAGACGGCGCCGGTAGCCGGCGTCGGACAGGCCGGCCAGGCGCTCGGGCACACTCTGGAGCTGACCCAGGGCGTCAGCCAGCTTCTGCAGGCCGGCGGAAGCGACGTGCGGGACCAGCCACTCGAAGTTGATCACGAACGACGGCTTGAGGTCCGTGTAGCAGCTCCACACGCCGACGGGCGCGCCGCCGATGTCGAAGACGGCGGTGACCGAGGGGTGCTCGCCCTGGCCCCACTGGAGCTCCTTGCCCCGCATGCGGGCGATGTCATAGAGACGGCGGACGGACTCCACGGCGGCGGGCAGGCAGGCCTCGGAGAGGCTCTTGAACAGGGCGGCCTCGGCTTCGGCGTCGCTCAGGGTCTGCCCCTTCGAAGGGGGCTCGGCGGCCGCCACCGGTGCGGGTTGGGGGGCCGGGGCGGGAGCCGCCGCCGGCGCGGGCGAAGGCGGGGGCGGAGCCGGCGAGGCGGCGGGCACCGCGGCCGACACGCTCGGGGCGGGACTGGGAGGCTGGGACCGGCTGACCGTCGGCGCCGCGGCGATGGGCTGGGGGGTGGCGCTGACCGGAGCCGGGGCCACGACAGACTCGTCGGCCAGGGCCTCGCCCCGGTAGACCGACGGCAGGAGGATCTCGATCTCGTCCTCGGCCAGGTAGCGCAGCCCCAGGGCCACGGCCGAGAGTCCGGGGCGGGCACCGGCGTTGAGGTAGGAGACCAGCTGGCGGACCTCTTCGGTGACCGAGTCGACCGCCAGGACCAGAAGGAAGGTGCCGGCGGCCAGGCTGGCCGTCACCGACTCCCGGAAGGCGGCCTCGTCGAAGGCGAGGCCGGCGGCCTGGGCCAGGGTGGCACCCGCTTCGACCAGCCCGACTCCGGCCCGGCCGGCGAAGGCGGCGTCGATCTCGTCGAAGGGGGTGCGCCACAGCCCGGCGGCCACGGTCAGGGCGGCACCGCCCATGGGCCGGCGCCCGGGGCCCTCCTGGCGGCCGCATTCGACGAGCACGATCCGGCCGTCGATCCCCACCCCGAAGATGTCGATGGAGCCGGTCGAACCCAGCTTGAAGTTGGCCGCCACGGCCAGCTCGCCGGGCCCGGGGCTGGGCAGCAGCCCCGGCGACTGGGCCAGCAGGGTCTGGAGGGCCCGCTCGTCATGGAGCACGGGCTGAATCTGGTGCCAGGCTTGGCCGGGCCGTCGGATGAGCATGCGGGCCTCCGTCGAGATCGTCCCCGAGCACCGATCGACTGGGGTAGCCGATCCAGAACGCTACCACTCAGGGTGCTTGTCCCCCAATGGCGCCGTCGTTACGATCGCCGACGGGCGGGGGTGAAGGGGGACATGATGCGTACGTCTACAAAAGTGCTCTGGCTCGCCCTGCTCACCACCGGAGTCACCACGGTTCTGGTCGTCCCGCACGGCGGCGCCGCCGGGGGCCACGACATCACCATCGCCGAGGGTCGGTTCGACCCGGGTGAGTTGACGGTCGAGGTGGGCGAAGAGGTGACCTGGACCAACAAGGACGACGGCAAGGTCCACAGCGTGACCGCCGACGACGGCTCGTTCGACTCCAGCCCGGAGTGCTCCAACGCCAACCCGGGCAAGTGCCTCGACGACCGCCACCAGTTCGTCCACGTCTTCACCGCCGAGGGTCGCTTCCCTTACTACTCCAAAACCAGCGGAGCTCCGGGCGGGCAGGGAACGGCGGCGGTCGTGGTGGTCGTGCCCGCCGGCAGCCCGGTGCCGGACCAGCCGGCGTCGACCACCACAACCGGCACCCCGGCCGCCCACTGAGCGGGGGTGCCGAAAAAAAATTCGGCCTGGCGCTCAAGTTGGGCGCCGGCCGTGCCGATCAATGCGTTGGTGAGTGGGACTGACGTAGCCCCCCCGTCCTGATCCTCCGAGTGCCTGGTGTCTTTGATCCTCCCCCAGAGGACACCCGGCCCGGAAGGCAGGGATGGAGGGGCTACGTCGCGTCCCGGCTCGCTCCGTGGGCGGCCTCGGCCTCCGCCAGGCGCTGGGCCGTCTCCTCCGCCCGCCGCCGGGCCGCCTGGGCCTCGCCCGCCGCCTCCTCGGCTTCGGCCCGCAGCGCCTCCGCCTCCTGATGGACCTCCGCCGCCCGGCGCGCCGCCGCTTCCGCCCGCTCGGCCCGGCGGCCTGCTCTCGTCTCGGCCGCGTCGGCCTCCGCCTCCGCCCGGCGCAACTCGCGCCGGGCGGCTTCGACCTCGGCCGCCTCCGCCGCCTTTGACGATCCCGAACGCGTGCGCGTGGCCGGGGGACGGGCCGCTCCGGCCTCCGTCTCGAGACCGAAGCCGGCCGGTTCCAGGTCCTCGACCAGCACGCCCCGGTGCAGAAGGTCGGCGCCGACCTCGTCGGCCGCGGCGGCCCGCAGCGTGGCCGCCATCCGATCCTTCTGGGTCGGCGCGGGGCTCTCCAGGAACCCGGCGGCCCGCTCGGCGACCCGCTGGACCTCTTCACCGAGGCCCCGGGCCGCCTCCCGCAGGCCGGCGGCATCGCCCTCCAGCGCGGCACGCTGCGCATCGGCCAGCGCCCGGCCCGCCTCCAGGAGACGGGCCACGTCCTCGGGGTGGCGACGGGCCGCCTGGTTGAGCGCCCAGGCGGCCAGGGACGGCTTGCGGGCCGCCTTCACCGCGGCCGCCTCCTCTTTGCGCCCGGCGGCCCGGAGCTCCTTGGCCCGGGCGTCACGGGCTGCGATGAACTCGGCCAGGGGCAGGCCGTAGAGGGCTTCGACGTCTCCGTCGCTCGCGGGCATAGCCGTGGACGTTACCGTTCCCGGTCGCGCCGAAACCGGGACGTGACGGCCCCGGATTCGTCGTTGCCTCGCTCTCGGGGTTCGGCGAGGCAAAGGGCTGGATGAGGCCCCGCCGAACCAGTCCCCTAGTCTTACCCGATCGCGCGCGTCACGAAACCCGACCGGGCGAAATCGCCGCGAACCGGCCGCAGACAAGCTTTCCCTACCCTCTCCCGTCTGCTACAAACAGGTGCAGAGGGCTGGCTGGGAGTCACCGGGAGTGGTGTCATGCAGCTGGCCCCCGTCGCGTCCAAGGGGCGAAAGACGTCCGGCAACGAATCACCCAACGGGTTGATCCCCCCGGAGGAACGGTTCCTCGCCGAGTTGCTGGCCGGCCTCAAAGCCGCCGCCGCGGGCGAACCGAGCGTCCGCCTGTCGACCCGCAAGACCGGGTTGCCCGGCGAGGTGGCCAAGGCCTTCAACGAGCTGAACGGCCTCCACAACCGGCTCAACCGCGAGATGGTCCGGGTCTCGAAGGCCATCGGCCGCGACGGGAGGACCACCGAACGGGTGGACATCGGCCCCGTGACGGGTACCTGGGTGACCCGGGTGGACGCGGTCAACTCGATGATCGACGACCTGGTGCGGCCGACCAACGAGGTGGCCCGGGTCATCTCGGCCGTGGCCGCCGGCGACCTCTCCCAGAAGATCCCGCTCACCATCGACGGCCGGCCGGTGAAGGGCGAGTACGCCCGCATGGCGGCTGCCGTCAACTCCATGGTGGACCTGCTGTCGGCCTTCTCGGCCGAGGTCACGCGGGTGGCCCGCGAAGTGGGCACCGAGGGCCGCCTGGGCGGCCAGGCCCGGGTCCGCAACGTGGCCGGGACGTGGCGGGACCTGACCGACAACGTCAACCAGATGGCGGCCAACCTCACCGACCAGGTGCGGAACATCGCGCTCGTGACCACGGCGGTGGCCAACGGCGACCTGTCCCAGAAGATCACGGTGGACGCCCGGGGCGAGGTGGCCGAGCTGAAGGAGACCGTCAACACGATGGTCGACCAGCTCCGGTCCTTCGCCCACGAGGTGACCCGCGTGGCCCGCGAGGTGGGCACCGAGGGGCGCCTGGGCGGCCAGGCCGAGGTGGCCGGCGTGGCCGGCACCTGGAAGGACCTCACCGACTCGGTGAACTTCATGGCCGGCAACCTGACCTCCCAGGTCCGCAACATCGCCCAGGTCACCACCGCCGTGGCCCGGGGTGACCTGACCCAGAAGATCACCGTGGAGGCGAAGGGCGAGGTGGCCGCCCTGGCCGACACCATCAACTCCATGACCGAGACCCTCCAGGCCTTCGCCGACGAGGTCACCCGGGTGGCCCGCGAGGTGGGCACCGAGGGTCGCCTGGGGGGCCAGGCCGAGGTGCCCGGCGTCTCCGGCACCTGGAAGGACCTGACCGACAACGTCAACCAACTGGCCGGGAACCTCACCTCCCAGGTCCGCAACATCGCCCAGGTGACCACGGCCGTGGCCCGGGGTGACCTGTCCCAGAAGATCACGGTCGACGCCCGGGGCGAGGTGGCCCAGCTGAAGGACACCATCAACACCATGGTGGACCAGCTCGGGTCCTTCGCCGACGAGGTGACGCGGGTGGCCCGCGAGGTGGGCACGGAGGGCCGCCTGGGCGGCCAGGCCTACGTGAAGGGCGTCTCGGGCACCTGGAAGGACCTGACCGACAACGTCAACCAGCTGGCGTCCAACCTGACCGGCCAGGTCCGCAACATCGCCCAGGTGACCAAGGCGGTGGCCAAGGGCGACCTGTCCCAGACCATCACGGTGGAGGCCCAGGGCGAGGTGGCCGAGCTGAAGGACACCATCAACACCATGGTGGACCAGCTCTCCGCCTTCGCCGACGAGGTCACCCGGGTGGCCCGCGAGGTCGGCACCGAAGGCAAGCTGGGCGGCCAGGCCCGGGTGCCGGGCGTGGCCGGCACCTGGAAGGACCTCACCGACTCGGTGAACCAGCTGGCCACCAACCTGACCGACCAGGTCCGCGACATCGCCCGGGTGACCACCGCGGTGGCCACCGGAGACCTGTCCCAGAAGATCCTGGTCGAGGTCCGGGGCGAGATCCTCGACGTGAAGCGCACGGTCAACACCATGGTGGACCAGCTCGGCTCCTTCGCCGACGAGGTCACCCGGGTGGCCCGCGAGGTGGGCACCGAAGGCCGCCTGGGGGGCCAGGCGGAGGTGCCGGGCGTCTCCGGCACCTGGAAGGCACTGACCGACAACGTCAACCAGCTGGCCGGGAACCTGACGGGCCAGGTCCGCAACATCGCCGGTGTGACCAAGGCCGTGGCCCGGGGTGACCTGTCCCAGAAGATCACGGTGGAGGCCCGGGGCGAGGTGGCCGAGCTGAAGGACACCATCAACACCATGGTGGACCAGCTCTCCGCCTTCGCCGGCGAGGTCACCCGGGTGGCCCGGGAGGTGGGCACCGAGGGCATGCTGGGCGGCCAGGCCGACGTGCCCGGCGTGTCCGGTACCTGGAAAGCGCTCACCGACAACGTCAACCAGCTGGCCGGGAACCTCACCTCCCAGGTCCGCAACATCGCCCAGGTGACCACGGCCGTGGCCCAGGGCGACCTGTCCCAGAAGATCACGGTGGAGGCCCTGGGCGAGGTGGCCCAGCTGAAGGACACCATCAATACGATGGTGGACCAGCTCCGGGGCTTCGCCGACGAGGTCACCCGGGTGGCCCGCGAGGTCGGCACCGAAGGTGTCCTCGGCGGTCAGGCCGACGTGCCCGGCGTCTCCGGCACGTGGAAGGACCTGACCGACAACGTCAACCAGCTGGCCGCCAACCTGACCAACCAGGTGCGGAACATCGCCCAGGTGACGACCGCGGTGGCCAAGGGCGACCTGTCCTCCAAGATCACGGTCGAGGCCCGGGGCGAGGTGGCCGAGCTGAAGGACACCATCAACACGATGGTCGACCAGCTCCGGGCCTTCGCCGACGAGGTCACCCGGGTCGCCCGGGAGGTCGGCACCGAGGGCCGCCTCGGGGGTCAGGCCATCGTGCCCGGCGTGTCCGGCACCTGGAAGGACCTCACCGACTCGGTCAACCAGCTGGCCTCCAACCTCACCTCCCAGGTCCGCAACATCGCCCAGGTCACCACGGCCGTGGCCCGGGGCGACCTCTCCCGCAAGATCACCGTGGAGCTCCGGGGCGAGCTGCTGGAGCTGAAGAACACCATCAACACGATGGTGGACCAGCTCTCCGCCTTCGTGTCCGAAGTCACCCGGGTGGCCCGCGAGGTCGGCACCGAAGGCAAGCTCGGCGGCCAGGCCACCGTGCCCGGCGTGTCGGGCATCTGGAAGGACCTGACCGACAACATCAACACGCTGGCCGACTCCCTCACCGACCAGGTCCGCAACATCGCCCAGGTGACCACGGCCGTGGCCCGGGGCGACCTGTCCCAGCACATCACGGTCAACGCCCGGGGCGAGATCCTCCAGCTGAAGGACACCGTCAACAAGATGGTGGACCAGCTCTCCGCCTTCGCCGCCGAGGTCACCCGGGTCGCCCGGGAGGTCGGCACCGACGGCAAGCTCGGCGGCCAGGCCGAGGTGGAGGGCGTGTCCGGCACCTGGAAGAGCCTGACCGAGAACGTGAACCAGCTGGCCGGGAACCTCACCACCCAGGTCCGCTCCATCGCCAACGTGGCCACCGCCGTGACCCAGGGTGACCTGACCCGGACCATCACCGTCGACGCCGCCGGCGAGATGGAGGAGCTGAAGGACACCATCAACCAGATGATCGCCAACCTGTCCGAGACCACCAACCGCAATGAGGAGCAGGACTGGCTCAAGTCCAACCTGGCCCGCATCGGAGCCATGCTCCAGGGCCACCGGGACCTGCGGGCGGTGTCCCGCCTGATCATGTCGGAGCTCACCCCGCTGGTGGGCGCCCAGCACGGGGCCTTCTACATGCTCGGCCCGGGCGAAACCGGCGAGTCCACCTACCAGCTCATGGCCGGCTACGGGTACCGGGCGCGGAAGACCACCCCGCATGAGTACGCCGTCGGCGAGGGGCTGGTGGGCCAGGCGGCCCTGGAGAAGAAGACCATCCTGGTCACCAACGTGCCCAAGGCGTCGCTGCGCATCTCGACGGGCATGGGCGACGGCGCCCCGGTCAACATCGTGGTCCTGCCCGTGCTCTTCGAGGAGCAGTGTCTGGCCGTGCTGGAGCTGGCTTCCTTCCGGCCCTTCTCCGAGATCAACCAGTCGTTCCTGGAGCAGATCGTGGAGACGGTGGGCGTGGTGCTCAACACCATCATCGCCACCATGCGGACGGAGGAGCTGCTGGAGCAGTCCCAGTCGCTCGGCTCCGAGCTCCAGAGCCGCCAGGAGGAGCTGCAGCACACCAACGCCGAGTTGGAGGAGAAGGCGCTGGAGCTGGCCCGCCAGAACCGGGCCATCGAGGTCAAGAACGCCGAGATCGAGCTGGCCCGGCGCGAGCTGGAGGAACGGGCCGAGCAGCTGGCCCTGTCGTCGAAGTACAAGTCGGAGTTCCTGGCCAACATGAGCCACGAGCTGCGCACGCCGCTCAACTCGCTGCTCATCCTGGCCAAGTTGCTGGCCGACAACCCCGAAGGCAATCTGACCCCCAAGCAGGTGGAGTTCGCCCGCAGCGTGCGCGACGCCGGCCACGACCTGCTCAACCTGATCAGCGACATCCTCGACCTGTCCAAGGTGGAGGCGGGCAAGCTGGACGTGGCCATGGCCCCGGTGCGGCTCTCCGACCTGTGCTCCGAGCTGTCCCAGACCTTCCGGCCCATCGCCGACCAGGCGCTGTTGGACTTCACCGTGGACCTAGCCGAGGATCTGCCCGACACCCTCACCACCGACGGCCACCGGGTCCAGCAGATCCTCAAGAACCTGCTGTCCAATGCCTTCAAGTTCACCGAGCAGGGCTCCGTGAACCTACGGGTGGACAAGGCCGCCGCCGGCACCCGCTTCTTCAACCACCTGCTGGAGGGCACCCCCGACGTGATCGCCTTCTCCGTGTCGGACACCGGGATCGGGATCGAGTCGGACAAGCTGCTGGTCATCTTCGAGGCCTTCCAGCAGGCGGAGGGCACCACCACCCGCCGCTACGGCGGGACGGGGCTCGGCCTTTCCATCAGCCGGGAGATCGCCCGTCTGCTCGGCGGGGAGATCCAGGTGGCGAGCGAGCCGGGCCAGGGGTCGACGTTCACCCTGTTGCTCCCGGCCCTCGGGAGCCACCCCCAGAGGCTGACGGCCCCGCCTCCGGTGCCGTCCACGCCCGGCGAGACGCTGCTGATCGACGAAGCGGCGGAGGCGGCCGGCTACCCGTGGCTGGCCGGAACCCGCATCGTCATCGTGGACGACGACGTGCGCAACGTCTATGCCCTGACCAGCGCCCTGGAGGACCGGGGGGTGGAGGTGCTGACCGCCGAGGATGGCCGTCAGGGCATCGACCTGCTGCAGAAGACATCCGGCGTCGACCTGGTCCTGATGGACATCATGATGCCGGAGATGGACGGCTACGAGACCACCCGCGCCATCCGCAAGATGCCCGGCTTCAAGGACCTGCCAATCATCGCCCTGACGGCGAAGGCGATGCGGGGGGACCGGGAGAAGAGCCTGGCCGCGGGGGCGTCGGACTACATCACCAAGCCGGTGGAGATCAACCAGCTCCTGGCCCTGATGCGGCTCTGGCTCGAGCGGTGAGGACTCTGCCTCCAGCGGTGAGGACAGGCCAGCGTTGACGGCCGTGCCGCGGGTCCTGCTGGTCGACGACCGGCCCGACAACCTGCTGGCGCTGCGCGCCGTGCTCGAGCCGCTCGGCTACGAGCTGGTGGAGGCGTCGTCGGGCGAGGAGGCGTTGCGCCATCTCCTCGGCGACGAGTTCGCCGTCATCATCCTGGACGTGCAGATGCCCGTCCTCGACGGATTCGAGACGGCCCGGCTGATCAAGGGCCGGGAACGTACCCGCCACATCCCCATCATCTTCCTGACCGCCATCTCGGGCGAGCCCGAGCACTACCTCCGGGGCTACGAGTCCGGAGCCGTCGACTATGTGTACAAGCCCTTCGAGCCGGAGATCCTGCGGGCCAAGGTCAACGTCCTGACCGAGTTGTGGAGGCGGGGGGCGACCATCGAACAGCAGCGGGCGGAGCTGGCCGAGCGTCTGGTCGAGCTCAACGCGGCTAACGAGGCGCTGGCCAACCAGGCGGTGGAACTGGAACGCTCGAACACGGCCCTGGAGCGGTTCGCGGCCGTGGCCGGCAACGAGGTCCGGGGGCCGCTGCACTCCGTCGCCGGTCTCATCGACCTACTGGAGCAACGCTACGGAGCCGACATGGAGCCTGAGGCCCAGCTCCTGATGGTGCGGGCCGCGGCCGGCACCCAGCGGGCCATGACGGTGGTGGCGTCGCTGCTGGAATACGCCCGGGCCAACACGGGGGAGCTCGACCACCGGCCGCTGGCCCTGAGCGATGTGGTGGCCCAGGCCCTGTCCGAGTTGCGCCCCGCCCTGGAGGCGGCGGAGGGCAAGGTGATGGCCGGAGAGCTGCCGGAGGTGGTGGGTGACCGCCGGGCCCTGGTCCGGCTGTTCGCCAACCTGCTGGACAACGCCGTGCGCCACCGGGGCCCGATGCCTCCGGAGGTGACGGTCACCGCCGCCCGGACCGGGGCCCGCTGGCGGGTGACCGTGGCCGACAACGGACCCGGCCTGGATCCCGCCGAGCTGCCCCGGCTGTTCACCGTGTGGGGTCCGGGTCTGGGCCTGGCCATGTGCCGGCGCATCGTGGAACGACACGGCGGGGCCATCTGGGCGGAGTCGGGCGACATGGGTGGCACCGCCGTGCATTTCGAGCTGGCCGATGCTCCGGGGATACCCCGGGGCCCGGATGCTTCCGCGTGAGCCAACGCGTCCTCGTCGTCGACGACGATCCTGACTACCGCCTGGTGGTACGCCTGGCGCTCGAGCCCCACCCTTCCTTCTCGGTGGTGGGCGAAGCCGGCGACGGGCGGGCGGCGACGGAGTCGGCGGCGATGCTGGCGCCCGACCTGGTGCTGCTGGACTGCTCGACGCCCTACGCCTTCGACGCCCTGGCCCGGCTCCGCAAGGAGACCCCCTCGACCCGGGTGGTGCTCCTCTCCGGTCACGACCCCACTGATCTGGACCTGGCCAGCCGGGCGGCGGGAGCCCTCGGCTTCCTGGACAAGGCCACCCCGGCCCGGCGATTGGGCCAGGAGCTTCAGGCGCTGGTCGACCTGGTCGATGCCGTCCAGGCCGTCCTGGAAGAGGCGTCGACCCGGCTGGCCCGGGATCCGACCAGTGCCCGGGCGGCCCGGCGGTTCGTCCGCGACGCCTTGGCCCGGGCCGACTCCGAAGACCTGGAGGAGACGGTCACCCTGTTGGTGTCGGAGCTGGTGACCAACGCCGTCGTCCACGGCGACAGCGAGGTGGAGGTTTTGGTGCGCCTCCAGCCGGGGACCGTCCGGGTGGAGGTGACGGACAGCTCCGAGGTCGCGCCGGTTCCCCGAGCGGCGGCGGAGGAGGACATCTCCGGCCGGGGACTGGCCATGGTCGAGTCACTGGCCCGCCGCTGGGGTGTCGAGCCCGCCGCCGGCGGCGGGAAGAAGGTCTGGTTCGAGGTCGAGCGGGTCGCCGGTTGAGGCTGTAACGGACCTGTGATCCGCACCCGGTGCTGCATCGCCGGCGGCGGGCCGGCGGGCATGATGCTCGGCCTGCTCCTGGCCCGGGCCGGCGTCGACGTCGTGGTCCTGGAGAAGCATGCCGATTTCCTGCGGGACTTCCGGGGCGACACCATCCATCCGTCGACCCTCGACGTGCTGGCCGAGCTCGGGCTGCTGGAACAGTTTCTGGCCCTCCCCCACCAGGAGGTGCCGGAGTTCCAGGCGGTCAGCGGGAAACGGACTGTCACCTTCGCCGACTTCCGCCATCTCCCCACCCGCTGTGGATTCGTCGTCTTCATCCCCCAGTGGGACTTCCTCGACTTCCTGGCCCGTGAAGCCCGGCGGTCCCCGGCCTTCAACCTGCGGATGGAAACCGAGGCCACCGGCCTGGTGACCGACGCCGGCCGCGTGGTCGGAGTCCGGGCCCGCGGCGCGGAAGGCAACCTCGAGGTGCGGGCCGATCTGGTGGTGGCCTGCGACGGGCGCACCTCGACTCTGCGTCGGGAGGCCGATCTGCCCGTGAAGGAGCTCGGCGCCCCGATTGACGTGCTGTGGTTCCGCCTGTCCCGCCGGCCGGACGATCCCGAGGCGGCCATGGGCCGCTTCGAGGTCGGCCGCGTGGTGGTCCTCATCAACCGCGGCGGCCACTGGCAGGTGGGATACGTGATCCCCAAGGACGGGGCCGGGGCGTTACGGGACCGGGGCCTGCCCGCCTTCCGGGCCGATATCACCGCCCTGATGCCGTTCATGGCCGACCGGGTGCCGGAGCTGGAGTCCTGGAACGACGTGCCCCTGCTCTCGGTCCAGGTCAACCGGCTGACCCGGTGGTGGGCGCCGGGTCTCCTGTGCATCGGCGATGCGGCCCACGCCATGTCGCCGGTCGGTGGGGTGGGCATCAACCTGGCCATCGCCGACGCCGTCGCCGCCGCCAACCTGCTCGCCGGGCCGCTGCGCTCGGGCCGGCCGGCCAACGCCGATCTGGCCCGGATACAGCGCCGGCGGGAGATCCCGACCCGGCTCACACAGAGCCTGCAGGTGCTGGTTCAGAACCGGGTGCTCGACCCGCTGCTCCAGGGCCGGGTGAAGGCGCTCACGCCCATCGGCGCGCGCCTGGTCGACCGCTTCCCCGTCCTGCGGCGTATCCCCGGTCGCGTCATCGGTCTGGGCATCCGCCCCGAACACGTGGTACCGGAACTCCGGAAAGGTGCCCATTAGCCTGGTCAGCGATGACCGGGGGGGAGCAGGCGGACCTGGAGGCGCGGCTGGAGATGAGCCGCCGGGCGCTCGAACAGCTCGAAGCCGAACGCGAACGCCTGGAGGGCCTACTCCTCCGCCTCCCGTCGCTCCTGGCCGAGCTCGACCCCGACGTCCTGGCCGAGGGGGTGACCGAGGCCGCCCGTCAGCTGGTGGGCGCCCGCTTCGCCCTGTTCCTGCCGGCCGACCGGGACCGGGCCACGCTCACCTTCGCCGGCCTGACCCGGGAGGATTTCGCCGAGGTGCCGGCGGTGGGCCGGGCCCCCGTGCTGGCCGGAGTCCTGTGGGCCGAGCATGCCGTCCGCATCGACGACGTGGCCGCCTGGGCCCAGGGTGAGGAGGCGGCCCGGAGCTACGGGGTGCTGGCCGACGGGCGCCTGGTGCGCAGCTGGCTGGCCGTGCCGGTCCACGGCCGCAAGGGCCGGGTGGTCGCCGCCCTGTATCTCGGCCACCACCGGGCCCACGCCTTCACCCCGCGTCACGAGGAGCTCGCCGAAGGCCTCGCCCACCAGCTGGGCGTCGCCCTGGAGCACGCCGCGCTCTTCTCGGAGCGCACCCGGGTCGCCACCGCCCTCCAGGAGACCCTCCTGCCCCCGCTCCTTCCGGAGATCCCCGGCGCCGACATGGCCGCCCGCTACCGAGCCACCGGCGCCGGCAACCTGGTGGGCGGCGACTTCTACGACATCTTCGAGGTCACGCCCGGAATGTGGGGGCTGGTGCTGGGCGACGTCGCCGGCTTCGGCCCGGAAGCGGCCGCCCTCACTGGCGTCGCCCGCTACACGGTGCGGGCCATCGCCTCCGCCGTCCAGGGGCCGGCCGATGTGCTGGCCGAGCTGAGCGACGCCGTGTTGCGCCAGGCGTCCTCCGAACGCTTCCTCACCGCCGTCTTCGCCTCCATCGAGCCTCAGCCCGACCAGTTGGCGGTGACCCTGGCCGTCGGCGGCCACCCACCTCCGCTGGTGCTCCGGGACGACGAGACGGTGGAGTGGGTCGACGGTTCCCCCGGCGTGCTGCTCGGCGTCTTCCCTGACCCCGTCCTGGTCAACCAGCACCTGACCCTCCGCCCCGGCGACGCCGTGATCCTCTACACCGACGGGGTGATCGAAGCCCGCAACGAGGCCGGCGAGGAATTCGGCCTGGAACGGCTGTCGGAGCTGCTGGCCACCTGCGGGGGCCGTTCGGCGGAGGGCCTCGCCCGTCGCATCGAACGCGCCGTCCTCGACCATCGCGGTGAACGCACCGAGGACGACATCGCCATCGTGGTGGTGCGGGCCGAACCGAAGTAGTCCGGACGTCTCTGATGGCCGACCACCAGCCCGGCACGAGCCGCTCACTCAGCCAGGCCCTGCGCCGGTTCATGGCGCTGGAATCGGCCGGCGGCATCGTCCTGATGGCCGCCACCGCCGGCGCCCTGGTATGGGCCAATTCTCCCTGGCGGGACGGATACGCCGCCTTGTGGGACACGCGGTTCGAGGTCGGATGGGGGCCGCTCCACCTCGACGAGCGCCTGAGGGCGGTGGTGAACGACGCGTTCATGACCCTGTTCTTCTTCGTCGTCGGGCTCGAGATCAAGCGGGAGCTGGTGGCGGGCGAGCTCCGTGACCCGAGGGCCGTTGGGCTCCCCGTCCTCGCCGCCCTGGGCGGGATGGTCGTACCGGCCGGCATCTACGGTGCCCTCAACGCCGGCGGTGCAGGATCAGCCGGCTGGGGGATCCCGATGGCCACCGACATCGCCTTCGCCCTCGGTGTCGTGGCCCTCCTCGGCCACCGGATCCCACCGCCGCTCAAGGTGTTCCTCCTCACCCTGGCCATCGCCGACGACGTCGGCGCCATCCTGGTCATCGCCGCCTTCTACAGCACCGGCCTGTCCTGGCCCTGGCTGGGGGCGGCGGCCGGCGGCCTGACGACCGTCGCCGTCCTGCGTCGTCTGCAGGTCTGGACCCTGCCCGTCTACGTCGCCGTCGGTGCCGCGGTGTGGTTCGCCACCCACGAATCGGGCGTCCACGCCACCATCGCCGGCGTGGCGCTGGGGCTGCTCGCCCCCGCCCGCCCCCGGACCCCCGACGAGGCCCCGGTGACCGAGCGCCTGGAAAACGCCCTCCATCCCTGGACTGGCTTCGTGATCGTGCCGCTCTTCGCCCTGGCCAATGCCGGCGTTCCCGTGAGTGCCGGCGCCCTGGGGGATGCCCTCACCTCGCCGGTGGGCGGCGGGATCGTCCTGGGCCTGGTGGCGGGCAAGCTGGTGGGTGTCACCGGCGGCTCCTGGCTGGCCGTCCGGCTGGGGCTCGGCCGCCTGCCGGACGGGGTGTCCTGGGTTCAGCTGGTGGCCGTGGCTGCCCTGGCCGGCATCGGCTTCACCGTGTCGCTGTTCATCGCCGGGCTGGCCTTCGAGGATCCGGCGATGCGGGAGTCGGCCACGCTCGCCATCCTCGGCGCCTCGGTCCTCGCCGCCCTGCTCGGCATCGCGCTCAGCACGGCCACCCGCTCGACCGGCGGGCGTCGCTGAAGCAACCTAGGCAGCAGACCTCACTCGTGTCGCACCCGGTTCTTGTCGATGATGGCGGCCAGGATGAGGAGGAAGCCGGCCAGGCGCACCGTATAGAGGAACACGCGCACCTCGGCGTCGGGATCGGTCAGGCCGAGCGCCATCCCGTTGGCGGCGAAGATGGCGAAGGCGGCGGCGAAGAGGCCGAGCAGCCGGTCCCCGGAGCGCCGCCAGGATTTGAAGAAGTAGAGGGCGGCCACGAAGGACCCGAAGGCGATGATCCCCGAGAGGAGCTGTCTCACTCCGCCTCCCATACCAGGCCGTAGACGAGGAGCAGCATGCCGCCGGCGGCGGGGACGAGGCGCCAGCTCGACAGGTCGGTGTCGACCACCACCATCAGGTCGATGACCAACGCGATGTTGTTGAGGGCCAGGCCCACGAAGCACAGCCCGCTCCACAGCAGCAGCCGGGTCCCCATGCGGGCGTATCCCCGCAGGAGGAGCGCGGCGCAGGCCACGCTGGTGGCGGCGCACAGTAGATAGACCGCCTCGGCCATGTTCAGTCCTCCTCCCTCAGCCGGAAGGCGTCGGAGAAGTCGCTCATCGGCCCACGTGGCCTGGAGAAGATGAGCGAGATGATCGCCACCCGGTAGATCGGGTACAAGGCGGCCAGGGCGTCGACAGCATGGGCGTTGCGCCGGAGCCGGGGTTCGAAGCGGTAACCGGACTGCTCGTCGACCCCGAGCAGTCCCTGGGTGGCCAGGCGGGACAGTCCCCACGCCGCCTGCTCCGAGTCGATGCGCAGCTCCCGGCCGACGGCGGCGGCCGGCCAGGCGCGTTCCGGGTCCCGGTGCAGGAGCAGGAGGATCTCCAACTGTGCACCGGAGGTGAGGTGGCGCACGATGAACGTCCGCACCTCGCTCGGTAGCTCGGCATCCGACACGACGGGGTGTGAGGCTATCTGCCCGGCGGCGGCCAGGGACCCACTCCGGTCCGATCTGCCCGATTGGGTCCCCGTAACGGGCCTTGACCAACGAGGGACTGAGAGTCATGACCGGCCCCACCCAGGACGCCCTGCCATCCCCGCCGACAAGCCCAAGCCCTCCTGGGCGACAGTCGTTCCGGGGTGCCATCCTCCCCTTGAGCCAATTCGTCGATGCCCCGGACCAGCGGCGGACCGCCCTGGGGTTCATGCGTGAGCGCCGTGCCACCCTCGCCTAGCGTGAAGGTGTGGACGACGACGCCGAGTTGGTGGCCCGGCTCCGGGCCGGCGATGAGGCGGCCTTCGTGACCCTCTTCGACCGTTACCAACCGCCCCTGCTGCGGCTGGCCTCCACCTTCGTGCCCAACCGGGCGACGGCCGAGGAGGTCGTCCAGGACACGTGGCTGGGGGTGGTGCGCGGGATCGGCGGCTTCGAGGGGCGGTCCTCGCTCAAGACCTGGCTGTTCCGGATCCTGATCAACCGGGCCCGCTCCACCGGGGTGCGGGAACGCCGCCACCTGTCCGTGGACCCGGAGTGGACGGCGGCTGTGCCGCCCGAGCGGTTCGGCCCCGACGGGCACTGGTCGGACCCGCCGGTCCCCTGGACCGACGACGCCGAGGAGCGCATCGTCGCCCGCCAGATGGCGGAACGCGTCACCGCCCACCTGGCCGAGCTGCCCGAAGCCCAGCGCCAGGTGGTGGTCCTACGCGACTTCGAGTGCCTTCCCGCCCCTGAGGTGTGCCACCTGCTGGGCATCACCGAAGCCAACCAGCGGGTCCTGCTCCACCGGGGTCGCTCCCGGATCCGCAGCCTGCTCGAATCCGACCTGGCCGGGGACACACCCTCGTCGTCGGGACCGGGGAGGGGCTGAGCCGTGGGCCTCTTCCGCCGCCGCCCCCGCCCCATCGTCTGCCAGCAGGCCGTCGAGCTGGTCACCGACTACCTGGAGGGCCTCCTGTACGGCCCGGACCTGGCGAGCTTCGAGGCCCACCTGGCCGAGTGCCCCCACTGCCACGAGTACCTGGAGCAGATGCGGGCCACCATCGCCGCCCTGGGCCGCGTCGAACCGGAGTCGTTGTCGCCCGAGATGCGGGACGATCTCGTCGCCCTCTACCGGCGCTGGCAGGCGGGGTGACCATCGCCTTCGGGCCCGGCCCTGTCAGCGGTGCTCAGGGTTGGGATAGTCGAAACGGCATCCGGCATCCCACGCCGAGCGCTGGTTGCCGTGCGCCGGGATGCCCCCGGCGTCCTTCAGCATGCGGGCCAGGTGGAGCAGGTTCCAGGTCATGAAGGTGGTGTTGCGGTTGGTGAAGTCGTTCTCGGGCCCGCCGGAGCCGGGATCGAGGTAGGACGGTCCCGGTCCGGCCTCGCCGATCCACCCGGCGTCGGCCTGGGGCGGGATGGTGTACCCGAGATGCTGGAGGGAGTAGAGGACGTTCATGGCGCAGTGCTTCACGCCGTCCTCGTTGCCGGTGACGAGGCAGCCACCGACCCGGCCGTAGTAGGCGTACTGGCCGTGCTCGTTGAGCTGGGCCGAGTTGCCGTAGAGCCGCTCGATGATCTTGGTGCACACCGACGACTTCTCCCCCAGCCAGATGGGGGTGCACAGGACCAGGATGTCGGCCGCCATCACCCGGGGAAACAGCTCCGGCCAGTCGTCGGCCGGCCAGCCGTGCTCGGTCATGTCGGGATAGACGCCCACCGGGATCTCGTGGTCGACGGCCCGGACGACCTCCACCTCGACACCGACGGCGCGCAGGATGGCCATCGAGCGGTCGGCCAGCCCCTGGGTGTGGGACAGGGCCGGGGACCGCTTGAGGGTGCAGTTGACGTACATGGCCCGCAGGTCGGAGAAGTCCCACCGGCTCTGGGCACAGAGGGCGGCGGTCTTGGCGTCCATCAGCTCCATGGCAGTCAGCTCTCCTCTACTCGGACTCGGATGGTGTGGTAGCCCGTGGCCCCGTCGGGGGCGGGCGGGCTGACGTCGGCGGTCTGGGTCTCGCCGTCGCCGGCGGTGGCCCGCACCCGGAGCCGGTGGGAGCCGGCGGTGGCCGACCAGCGGAACAGCCATTGCCGCCAGGCACTGCGGCTCAGCTCCTCGGCCAGTTCCGCCTCCCGCCAGGGCCCATCGTCGACCTGCACCTCCACCCGGGTGATCCCCCGGTGCGGCGCCCACGCCACCCCGGCGACGACCACCGGCCCGGCCACGACGGGCGTGGGCCGGACGGCGTCGATGCGGGACTGGACCTTGACGGGAGCGGACTTCGACCAGCCCCTCGGGATCCAGTAGGCGTCGAAGGAGTCCCAGGTGGTGAGGTGGACCTCGTCCAGCCACTTGGTGGCCGACACGTACCCGTACAGGCCGGCCACCACCAGGCGGGCGGGGAACCCGTGGTCCGTGGGGAGCAGCTCGCCGTTCATGCCCACCGCCACCAGCGCGTGCCGTCCGTCGGTGGCCGCCCCGGTCGGGAATCCCACCGTGAAGCCGTCGACGGCGCGCCCCACGATCTGGTCGGCGCCGTCCTTCACCCCGGCCCGCTCCAGCAGCGTGGCCAGCGGCACCCCCCGCCAGGAGGCGTTGCCGACGAGGTCGCCGCCCACCTCGTTGGAGACGCAGGCCAGGGTGACCCACTCCTCCACCATGGGCAGGGCCAGCAGCTCCTCGTAGGTCAGCTCGAAGGGACGCTCGACCATGCCGGTGAAACGCAGCCGCCACCCCTCCACGTCCACCCGGGGCGGGCCCAGGAGGCGGGTGTCGATCCGGTAGAACCGGTCGTTGGGAACCACCACGGGGGTCATGCCCTCTGCCGCCGCGGTAGCGCCGGGAGGGGCGGGCGGAAGGGGCCGGGCCACCCCGGGGAGGACGTAGCGGAGCCGGGAAGCGGAGGCCGCGGACCGGGAGAAGGAACGCCCGAGGGCGGCGGCGCCCACCGCCACCCCGGCCACCGTCCCGGCCGCGGCCAGGAAGGCACGCCGGTCGGGCACACCGATGGGCTGTGCCGGGGTCGACGGCTCGGGGGCGGGCGACGGCTCGGGGGCGGGCGGCGTCTCGCGGTCCGGGTGCCGGCCCGGTCCGCGGCCACGTTCGCCCCGGGCGGCGAGATTCAGGAGCAGGCGGAGGGCCGCACTCCCGGCGGCCACGCCGGCGACAGCGCAGACGGCCACGGCCCAGCCGCGGGCCTGCGGGTCCCGCAGGGCGGCGAGGCCGCCCACCAGCCCGAAGGCGGCGAATCCGGCCGGACCCACGGCCGGCCGGCGGTCGCCGACCCGGGCCAGGACCACCCCCACGACGGCCGACACGATGAGAATCACCCCGACCAGCACCGTCTTGTCGTCGGTGCCGAAGACTTCGATACCGAAGCGGACCACCGGGGTCGGGAGCCAGTCGACGGCGGCGTCGCCCACCGCCCCGACCAGGGAGACGGCCCCGGGAAGGGCCCCGGCGACGAACTCGGTGACACCCAGGGCGAGGGCGGCGGCGGCCACGCCGGCCAGCCCGGTCGGCATGCCCGACCGGGGCGGGGCGCCGGGGCCCGTCAGCTGACCTGCCACATGACTCTCCTGTGTCCTTCCGGTCGCGTCACCGAGGTTCGGAGCTCAGCCTGCCACGGGATGTGGTCCGCCGGACCCCGGCACTCGTTACAGCCGCTGGGCGCGACCTACCCTGGCGGATCGTGAGCGACCGTCCCGTCCTGTCCCCGGCGCGCCTGGCCTCGCGGATGACGTCCATCCAGCCCTTCCGGGTGGTGGAGGTCATGGAGCAGGCCTGGGCGGTGGAGGCGGCGGGCCGCACGGTGGTGCACCTGGAGGTGGGCGAGCCGGACTTCGGCACCCCCGCGGCGGTGGTGGAGGCCGCCACCCGGGCGATGGCCGGGGGGCTGGTGCGCTACACCTCGTCGCTCGGCCTGCCGGCGCTCCGGGAGGCGATCAGCGGCTACTACGCCACCCGCTTCGGCCTCGACGTCCCCGCCCGGCGGATCGTGGTCACCACCGGGGCGTCGGGGGCGTTGTTCCTGGCCCTGGCGGCCACCGTCGACCGCGACGACGAGATCCTCCTCACCGATCCCGGCTACCCGTGCAACCGCAACCTCATCCTGATGTGCGAGGGCCGCTCCCGGCCCGTCCCCGTCGACTCCCCGTCCAACTATCAGCTCACCGCCGGGCTGGTGGCCGACCACTGGGACGAGCGCACCCGCGGGGTCCTGCTGGCCACGCCGTCCAACCCCACCGGCACGGTGGTGCCCCCCGCCGAGCTGGCCGCCATCACCGATCTGGTGGCCGCCCGGGGCGGGTTGTGCTTCGTGGACGAGATCTACGGCGAGCTGGTCTACGACGCCCCGCCCGTCACCGTGCTGGCTCAACCGGACAGCGACGGCTGCTTCGTGGTCAACAGCTTCTCCAAGACCTTCGGGATGACGGGCTGGCGGTTGGGCTGGCTGGTCTGCCCCGAGTGGGCCCTCCCGGCGGTGGAGGCGCTGGCCCAGAACGCCTACATCTCCCCGCCCGTCCCGGCCCAGTACGGCGCCTTCGCCGCCTTCACCGAGCCGGTGTGGGCCGAGGTGGCCGAGCGCCGCGCCGCCTTTCACCGCCGGCGGGACCTGCTGGTGGAGGGCTTGCGGGACATCGGCTTCTCCGTGCCGGTCACCCCCCAGGGCGCGTTCTACGTCTACGCCGGCTGCTCGGCCTTCTCCGAGGACAGCTTCACCCTGGCCCGGCACATCCTCAGCGAGGCGGCGGTGGCGGTGGTTCCGGGTTGCGACTTCGGCGAGCACGGCGCCGCCGGCCACCTGCGCCTGGCCTACACCACCTCGCTCGACCAGATCGCCCTCGGTCTCGAGCGCCTGGCCCGGCACCTGCGGCCGGGCTGACGCTCAGCCGGCGTCGAAATCGCTGTCTTCCAGATCGCCGGTGTAGACGACCCCGTCGGCGATGTCCCGCAGCTTCACGTTGCGGCGCATGGACGCCTTGCGCAGCGCCTCGAAGGCGACGTCGGGAGTGCAGGTCCGCCGGGCCATGAGGATTCCCTTGGCCTGGCCGATGACGTCGCGGCTCTCCAGTGCCTCCCGCAGGTGCTCCGTCAGGCTGTAGGTCCGCCAGTACACCTCGGCGTTGACGCAGGCCACGGCGGCCTGCTCACTGAACAGACCGGCGGTCTCCTCGTCCGACTCGGTGAAACCGCGCGTGGTCTTGGAGAACAGGTTCAGCGCCCCCACGGCCGAGCGACCCACGGTGAGGGGCACGGCCAGCACCGACACGACGCCGGCACCGGCGGCGGCGGCCGAAAACTCCGGCCAGCGGACCCCGTTCTCCGCCGCCAGGTCGAGCCGGATGATCTGGCGGGTGGCATACGCCTCCAGGCAGGGCCCGCCCATGCCCTGGTACTGCGCCTCATCCAGCGGCTCCACCTCCGGGTCGGTCTGGACGGCGGTGGAGGGCCGGTTCCCCCGCATCATGGTGAGGCTCGCCATCTCGCACCCGGGGATCGTCCGGCAGGCGAGCCCGGCGACCCGGCCCAGGGTCGTCTCCAGGGTTTCCTCGCTCAGGAGGAGCCGGGACAGGGTGCGGATGGCGTGATCGAGGCCGTCAGGTTCTTCCGTCATGGCAGGCTCCGGGGGCATCAAGCCAGCCACGACTTCCCTCGCTGTTCAAGGCTCGAGAGCCGACTCGACGTCATGGTAACCAAGGTTTCCCAGGAAGGACTTGGAGGAAAACCTGCGCTCACTCCACGTGGTCACCGCTTCGGGCCAGGGCCTCGAAGGCGTCGAGCGACTCCGGATTGACCAGCGCTCCCCGGCTCGCCGCCTCCTCCGCGGGCGTGCCCGTCAGGATCCGCTTGACGGGGACCTCGAGCTTCTTGCCCGACAGGGTGCGGGGCACGGCGGGCACGGCGTGGACCGAGTCGGGGACGTGGCGGGGTGAGAGATTGGTGCGCAGCTCGGCGGCCAGGCGGGCCCGGAGATCGTCGTCGAGGGTGGCGCCCTCGGCGGTGACCACGAACAGGAACAGCCGGCCGGCGCCGCCGGCCGGGTCCTCCAGGTGGATGACGAGGCTGTCCGCCACTTCCGGGAGGTTCTCCACCACGGAGTAGAACTCGGCCGTTCCCAGGCGGACGCCGCCGCGGTTGAGGGTG
>Ga0299907_10000199_pt1 | contig 26161 bp, 20 predicted proteins | sample RVTome_16_FD_198680 | JGI IMG/M metagenome (GOLD analysis project Ga0299907, IMG submission 198680) | Soil microbial communities from uranium-contaminated site in the Upper Colorado River Basin, Wyoming, United States - RVT152D67 (version 2) ...
ATGGTTGGTCACCTGGAGCACGCCGTCGACCTCGGCCTCGGCGACCTTGGGGTCGAGGGCCATGTCGATGAGGGAGATGGGGACGGCCCCGGTCACCACGCCGCCCTGGACCGCGGTCCCGCCGTTGGCGTCGTCGCCGGCGCTCACCACCAGGGCGCTGAAGGCGAGCATGAGGGCGATGACGGAGAAGACGGTGGTGGCGAGCTTGCTGATGCTCACCTCGACCGGCCGGGCGACCTGCGGGGGCTGGGGGACGACGTCCATGGGAGAACCTCCGATTGAGAAGCGGATCGCTCTCAGCATCGGGCATGGGGGGCGATAGCGGCACGGGGCAGAGGTCCGCGACGGCAGGGCCGTTCGGCCCTACGTGGCCACCGCCCCGCAGCGCGACCCTTGGAGCACTGACCCGGAGACGGGCAATGCAGACAAGGACGGCTCACATGATCAACCAGAAATCGGCCGCGGGATTCTCCATGACGACCGCGGCCCCGGCCGCACCCCGCCTCCCCGGCGGGGGTTCGGAGGTCCTGGGCCGTCAGGCGTGCCTGCAGTTGCTGGCTCGTGCCGGTGTGGGCCGGGTGGCGGTGAGCGTCGGTGCCCTCCCGACCGTCCTCCCCGTCTGCTTCAACCTGGTCGGAGACGACGTCGTCTTCGCCGCCTTTCCCGGAAGCGACCTCGAGCTGGCCGTTCGCGGCGCCGTCGTGGCCTTCGAGACCGACCATGTCGATCCCGGAGGGGGATGGAGCGTGGTGGTCACCGGCGTGGCCACCGAAGTCCATGACGAGCGTGTTCTTCAACTGCTCAGGGCCATCTCGGTCGTGGCCGGGGCGGGCCACGAAGCGCAGTCCGTGTTCCGCGTCCCCACCGACATGATCTCGGGACGCCACCTCCCGAGGGCCCCGCTGCATGTCGCCGGCACGGTGCCGACCGAACCGGTCGAGCGCAGGGCCCGGAACGGCTCGGCGCCCGGTGCGATCCCTCCGCCGCTCGACCCGGCTCCCTACGAGGAGATCCCACCGGAGGAGTGCCTGCGCCTCCTGGCCACCGAGGAGGTCGGGCGCCTGGTTGCCGTGCTGGCCGGGCAGCCGCTGGTGTTCCCGCTCAACTACGCCCTCGACGGAGACGCCGTCGTGTTCCGGACGGCGCCGGGAACGAAGCTCGAGGCGATCAGCCGGTCGCTGGTGGCCTTCGAGGTGGACCGGTGGGCGCCGACGTGCCAGTCGGGATGGAGCGTGGTGGTGGAGGGCATCGCCCAGGAGGTGACCAGTGCCGACGCCCCGGGACTCCGGGAGCGGCTGGCCGCCCTGCCCGTGCGCCCGCTGGCCAACGGAGACCGCCTGCACTTCGTGCGGATCGTGCCCATCTCCATCACCGGCAGCCGGCTCCGTCCCGCCACCGACACCCGGCGCTGACCGGCCGGAGCGATGTCCCTCCATCGCCGTCCAGGAAGAGTCGGGATGAACCGGTGCCGATCCGGTCATAATTTAATTACAGTGCAGGCAGGGGGTGGTCGTGATGCCCAGAGAAGCACTGCTGGCCCGGACGCTGGTGGAGCTGGCCGATACCCTCGTCGATGATTTCGACGTGGTGGAGCTGCTGACCCTCCTGGCCGACCGGTGCGTGGAGGTGCTCGACGTAGATGCCGCCGGCCTGATGCTGGTCGCCCCCGAGGGGGACCTGCGGGTGGTCGCCTCCTCCAGCGAGGAGATGCGCCTGGTCGAGCTGTTCGAGATCCAGTCCCAGGAAGGCCCCTGCCCGGACTGCTACCGCACCGGCCAACCGGTGATGAGCCCCGACCTCATGGACAACCCGCGCTGGCCCCGGTTCGGGCCGGTCGCCCTCAAGGCCGGCTTCAAGTCGGTGCACGCCATCCCCATGCGCCTGCGGGGCGTGACCATCGGCGCCCTCAACCTGTTCCGGGCCGACGCAGGCGGACTGGACGAAGCCGACGTCGTCGCCGCCCAGGCCCTGGCCGACGTGGCCACCATCGGGATCCTCCAGCACCGCGCCGGCCTCCAGGCCCACATGGTGGTCGACCAGCTCAACCACGCCCTCAACAGCCGCGTCATGATCGAGCAGGCCAAGGGCATGCTCGCGGAACGGTCCGGCATCGACATGGGCGCGGCCTTCACCTGGCTGCGCAAGCACGCCCGGAGCCACAACCTCCTGCTCGTCGACGTCGCCCAGGCCGTCATCGACGGGACCCTGGTGCCAGGCGCCCTGCGACCGGCGAACCGCATCTGACCCCTTTGCCCCGGTTTGAGGGCGGGCCCCCAGCGGAGTGGTGGTGGACGAACCTCCCGGGGCCGGCCAGGCGGTCTCCGCCGTGAGCGCCGTCACGGGCGCGACCGCCGCGGGCCGGTGTTAGGGTCAGAGAGTCCGCGGGATCCCAACCTGCGGTAACCGCGCTGCTCGAGACCCCGGTCGCGCCTCCAACGCTGTGGATGCCGGAGGTTCCGAGATGCGAGGCGAACACAAGGTGCCGGGCCGGCATCAATCCAATTCCGCCCGACCGGGGCCGCCGCCGGACCGGCCGGTCCCGCCCAAGGTTCCGAGCCCGCCCCGATGGCGGGCGCTGCTCGTCGTGCTCGGTGTGGGCATCTCGCTGGCATTGTTCGTCAAGCCGTCGGACGACAAGGCCCGGACGTTCACCTACTCCGCCCTCCGGGTGGCGGTCCAGGGCGACCGGGTGGCCACCGCGGCCATCGACGAGAACGGCCGCGTGAGCGGCGAGCTGAAGAAGGGTGGCCGCTACACCTCCCAGATCCCGGTCGCCCTGGGCGACGACCTGTTTACTCCCATGCTGGAGGAGCATGGCGTGCAGATCCGCGGCGTCGGACCCCAAACCTCGATCTTCTCGGTGCTCCTGGGCCTGCTCCCCATCTTCCTGATCGTCGGCGTGTTCCTCTGGATGGGACGGCGCACCGGCCGTCAGCTGGCCTCCGGCATCGGTGGGATCGGGAAGTCGCGGGCCAAGGTGTACGACGCCCAGAAGCCGTCGACCCGCTTCAGCGACATCGCCGGGTACGAGGGGGCGAAGCGCGAGGTGAGCGAGGTCGTCGACTTCCTCAAGCACCCCGATCGTTACTCCCGGGCGGGAGCCATCGGGCCCCGCGGCGTGCTCATGGTGGGGCCGCCGGGGACGGGCAAGACGCTGCTGGCCCGGGCCGTGGCCGGCGAGGCCGGGGTGGACTTCCTCTCCGTCACCGGCTCCGGCTTCGTGGAGATGTTCGTCGGAGTGGGCGCCTCCCGGGTCCGGGACCTCTTCGCCGACGCCCGCAAGCGGGCCCCCTCGATCGTCTTCATCGACGAGGTCGACGCCATCGGCCAACGGCGGGGAACGATGTTCGCCAACGACGAGCGGGAGCAGACCCTCAACCAGCTGCTGGCCGAGCTGGACGGCTTCGACCCGACCACCGGCGTGGTGGTCATGGCCGCCACCAACCGGCCCGAGATCCTCGATCCTGCCCTCCTACGGCCCGGGCGCTTCGACCGCCAGGTCGAGATCCCCCTCCCCAAGCAGGTGGAGCGGGCCGCCATCCTCGACGTCCACACCAAGGACAAGCAGCTCGGCCCGGACATCGACCTGGGCATCGTGGCCCGGGCCACACCGGGATTCTCGGGGGCCGATCTGGCCAACCTGGTGAACGAGGCGGCCATCGTGGCCGTGCGGGCCACCCGGGACGTGATCAGCGCCGACGATTTCTCCGAGGCGCGCGACCGGATCCTGCTCGGACGCCGGGACGCGGTCAACGCCCTGCTCCCCGAGGAGAAGCACGCCGTGGCGGTCCACGAGGCCGGCCACGCCCTGGTGGCGGCCCTCTCCGAGCACGCCGACCCGGTGGCCAAGGTCACGATCCTGCCCGCCGGCCGGGCGCTGGGCGTGACCGAGCAGCTCCCGGTGGACGAGCGTCACCTGTACCCCGAGAGCTACCTGGTGGACTCCCTGGCCGTGCGCATGGGCGGCCGGGCGGCCGAGCTCATCGTCATCGGGGAGGCCTCCACGGGAGCCTCCAACGACCTGGCGGGCGCCACCGATCTCGCCACCCGGATGGTGCGCGACTTCGGGATGAGCCGGGTACTCGGCCCCGTCGGCTTCTCCTCCGGGACGCCCCTGTATCTCGGCACCGAGGAAGTGCGCAGCCGCCCCTACGCCGAGGCGACCCAGCGCGTCATCGACGAGGAGGTGGCCCGCCTGCTGCGGGAGGCCGAGGAGCGCGCCCTGGGGCTCCTCACCGAGCGCCGGGACGGCCTCGACCGTCTGGTGGAGGTCCTCCTCGAGCGCGAGACCATCGACGGCGCCGACGTCGACGCCGCCCTCCGGTCACCGGCCCCTCGCCCTCGTGGCCAGGATCCGGACGCGGTCTTGACCCACGCCGCCGGCCGGGTCGCGGCCGAACCCAACCTGTAACGATAGGGACAATGCTCCCAAATCCGGCGCAGGGCATTCGTCTCAGTCCTTGAGGTAAGAATTCGCGTGGTAAGGTCAGGTTGATCACGGATTTTGCCCGTGCCGCGGCGCCTCTCCAGACCCTGGTCGCGCATCCAACCTTTCGGATGAGCCAGGCAGTCGGACCTGCGAGCCGATCACGGTGAGTTCAGCGAGATTTCTGTGAATCTTCTCCTGATCCGGCCATGTCGGGCCGAGAACTCCAATTCTCAGAAGGAGAGTTTGCGATGGGTATTTCTGTTGGCCTTCTACTTTTTGCCGCCGGTGCCATTCTGCGCTACGCCGTGACTGCCAGTGCCGACGGCGTCGACCTGCACGTCGTCGGTGTGATCCTCATGATCGTCGGCGTTGTCGCCGCGGTGGCCTCGGCCGTGTTCTGGAGCAGCTTCTCGCCCTACGACCGGCGCCACCGGTCGGCGGTGGCACCGGAGCGGGACGCCGTCTAGCACGGACCTGTGGCCGGCGACCGACTGCTCCGCATCCTGACCCGGCTGTCCGCCGGAGGCTCTGACAAGCCCGAGGCGGCCCGCCTGTGCGAGGTCTGTGCCGACGTCGCCGGCATGAGCGGCGCCGGGATCATGCTCATGGCCGGGGATGAGCAGCAGGGTTCGGTGTGCTCCAGCGACGGGGTGAGCCATCTTATCGAGGAGCTGCAGTACACCCTGGGGGAGGGTCCGTGCGTCGACGCCCACCAGCAGGGCGGGCCTGTGCTCGAGCCTGACCTGGTTGATCCCGTCACGCCCCGCTGGCTGGCCTTCACGCCGTCCGCCGTCGAGGCGGGCGCCCGGGCCGTCTTCGGATTCCCCCTGCGGGTGGGCGCCGTTCGGCTCGGTGCCCTCAACCTCTACCGCGACCAGGCGGGTCCGCTGACCGAGGACCAGTACGCCGATGCCCTGGTCCTGGCCGGGGTGGCGGCCCAGGCCGTGCTCGCCATTCAGGCCCAGGCGCCGCCCGGCGCGCTGGCCGCGGAGCTGGAGGAGGGAGCCAACTTCCGCTTCGTCGTCCACCAGGCCTCGGGCATGGTGGCCGTCCAGCTCGGGGTGAGCGTCGCCGAAGCGCTGCTCCGGCTGCGCGCCCATGCCTTCGCCAACGACCGGCTGCTGGCCGAGGTGGCCGAAGAGGTGGTCGGCCGGAAACTGCGCTTTGATGGTGACACCTCCGCTGCGGAGCCACGGCCGTGAAAGGAGAGTTCGATGTCCAGGGAGGCACTGCTGGCCCGCACGTTCGTGGAGCTGGCCGACACCCTCGTTGACGACTTCGATGTGGTGGAGTTGCTGACCCTCCTCGCCGACCGGTGCGAGGAGGTGCTCGACGTGACCGCCGCCGGCCTGATGCTGGCCGCCCCGCAAGGGGACCTGCGGGTGGTGGCCTCCTCCAGCGAGGAGATGCGGCTGGTCGAGCTGTTCGAGATCCAGTCCCAGGAAGGCCCCTGCCCGGACTGCTACCGCACCGGCGAACCGGTGCTCAGCCCCGACCTGGCCACGGACGACCGCCGCTGGCCGCGGTTCGGGCCAGTGGCGCTGGAGGCCGGCTTCAGGTCGGTGCACGCCATCCCCATGCGCCTGCGGGGCGTGACCATCGGCGCCCTCAACCTGTTCCGGACCGACGTGGGGTCGCTGGACGAAGCCGACGTCGTCGCCGCCCAGGCGCTGGCCGACGTGGCCACCATCGCCGTCCTCCAGCACCGGGCCGCCATCCAGGCCCACGTCGTGGTCGACCAGCTCAACCACGCCCTCGACAGCCGCATCATGATCGAGCAGGCCAAGGGCATGCTGGCGGCGCGGGTCGGCCTCGATATGGACGACGCCATCGCCTGGATGCGCAACCACGCCCGCAGCCATGGCCTGCACCTCGTCGACGTGGCCCAATCCATCATCGAGGGGACGGTGGCGTCCGCACCTCCGCCTCCGGCGCGTCGCACCTGAAAGGCGGCAAACCTCTGCCCGTAGGTCGCTTCGCCCGTTTTGTCTCCCGGCACCGGGGGAGGGGGGGTGACGACGGGGTGTATCCTGGCAGTGGCACGACGAGACACCCGAACGTGCCGGGCCGGCCTTTCCGGCCCCGGAAGCGATGCTCCAGACCCTGGCAGCGCGACGAACGAACGCTTCGTCTATCAGGGAGCCTGGATTGATGGTCGCTCTAGATTTCTCCTCCGATGTGGCCGTCGGCTTTGCGCCGCCGGTCTCGCGCCACGGCGACCGAACGGTGGTCTGGCTCGACGGCGAGCAGGACGTCGCCACGGCGTCCGTCCTGACCGACACGCTGATGACGGCGATCGCGGCCGAGGACGCCGACCTGATCGTCGACTTGAGCGGAGTGACGTTCATCGGCGCGGCCACCCTCGGCGTGCTGATGAGCGGCCGGAACATGCTGCGTCAACAATCGCGGCTCATGACGCTGCGGTCACCGTCGCGGTGTGCGCGTCGCCTCCTCGAAGTGTCCGGGCTGACCCACCTCATCGAGCACGATGGTGACCTCTTTGCTGACTGAATCGGCATCCGGGCGCCAGTCGCGCCCGGAGCCGGCGGTCGCCGTCCGCCACGCGCCCATCGGGGCCGAGCCGGGCCCGGGGGGCACGCACTTCCGGGTGTGGGCCCCGGCCCATTCGGTGCTCGACGTGGTCCTCCTCGAACCAGCCGCCGGCGACGTGTCCGACGCGCTGGTCGTGCCGCGGCGTCAGACGATCCCGCTGGACCCCGAGGCGGACGGCTACTTCTCGGCCTTCGTGCCCGGCACGGCGCCCGGTGATCTCTATTTCTTCGGGTTGGAGGACGGGAGCCTGAGCCCGGACCCGGCGTCACGGTTCCAGCCCGTCGGCCCGTTCGGCCCGTCCGAGATCGTCGATCCCTCCACCTTCGAGTGGACCGACGACGCCTGGTCTGGCCTGGCCCCCCACGAGCACGTGATCTACGAGATCCACATCGGGACCTTCACCCGGGAGGGGACCTGGAGCGCGGCCGAGGCCCGCCTCCCCGCCCTCGCCGATCTCGGGGTGCGGACCATCGAGGTGATGCCGGTGGCGGAATTCCCCGGCTCCTTCGGCTGGGGGTACGACGGCGTCGACCTCTTCGCCCCCACCCGGCTCTACGGCCGTCCCGACGAGATGCGCCGCTTCGTCGACGCCGCCCATGCACTGGGCCTGGCTGTGATCCTCGACGTCGTCTACAACCACCTCGGGCCGTCCGGCGCCGTCCTCGACCGCTTCTCCCCCCACTACTTCACCGATCGGCACGACAACGAGTGGGGGCAGGCGCTCAACTTCGACGACGCCCAGTCGGGGCCGGTACGGGAGTTCTTCATCACCAACGCCGTCCACTGGATCGGCGAGTTCCACCTCGACGGCCTCCGGATCGACGCCGCCCAGGCCATCTTCGACTCCTCTCCCGAGCACCTGCTCGCCGCCATCACCGCCGCCTCCCGGGCCGCGGCCCCGGACCGGCGCCTCCTGCTGGTAGCCGAGAACGAGCCCCAGAGGCCGGTCATGCTGCGGCCCCCGGACGGTGGAGGCCATGGCCTCGACGCCGCCGTGAACGACGATTTCCACCACAGCGCCACCATCGCCGCCACCGGGCGGGGCGGCGCCTACCTGACCGACTACCGCGGCTCGCCCCAGGAGCTCGTGTCCTGCGTCAAGCGGGGATACCTCTATCAGGGGCAGTGGTACAGCTGGCAGGCCAACCCCCGGGGCGCCTTCTCCCTCGACCTCGGACCCCGCCGGTTCGTCCACTACCTCCAGACCCACGACCAGGTGGCGAACACGTTCCGGGGCCGGCGTCTCCACGAGCTGACCAGCCCCGGCCGGCTGCGGGCCCTGACCGCGCTGCTCCTGCTCAGCCCCCCGGTGCCGCAGCTCTTCCAGGGCCAGGAGTTCGCCGCCTCCAGCCCGTTCCACTACTTCGCCGACCACGAAGGCGACCTGGCCGAGGCCGTGCGAGCCGGGCGCACCAGCCAGGTCGGGCAGTTCCTCAGCCTGGCCCGGGCGGTACGGTTCGAAGGTATGGCCCCTCCCGACGCCCGGTCCACGTTCGAGGCGTGCCGGCTCGACCACGCCGAGGCGGTCACCAACAACGAAGTCCTGCTCCTGCACCGCGATCTCCTCCACCTCCGCCGGGACGATCCGGTCATCGCCCTCCCGGACGTGGTGATCGACGGTGCCGTGCTCGGTCCCGAGGCTTTCGTGCTGCGCTTCTTCGCTCCGTCAGGCCACGACCGGCTGCTGGTGGTGAACCTGGGCCCTGACCTGAGCCTCGTCCCCAACCCCGAGCCCCTTCTGGCGCCGCCGGCCACCGGCAGCTGGGAGGAGTTGTGGTCGAGTGAGGACCCGCGCTACGGCGGGAGCGGCACCCCCGAATCGGACGTCCGGGGACCATGGACGCTGGCGGCCCATTCCGCGCTGTTCCTCGGATCGTCCTGAGCGAGGCCGCTGTCGTCCGGACGGTCACGCCGCTGGCCAACGTCGACCCCGCTCGCCTACTCGAACGGGAGTGGCTGGTGACCAACGGCATCGGCGGCTACGCCTCGGGGACCGTCTCCGGATTGGTGACCCGCCGGTACCACGGCTGGTTCGTGGCCGCCCTGCCCAACCCGTTGGGTCGGACCGTCATGCTCACCCACCTCTCCGAACAGCTCCGCCTGCCCGGCGGGCGCCGGGTCGAGTTGCGGGCCGAGGAGACCGAAGGGGGCCTCGAGCTCCACGGAGACGCGTACCTCACGGACTTCGCACTCGTCGACGGGCTTCCCCGGTGGCGCTATGACATCGACGGGACCGTGCTCGAGAAGCGGGTCGTGCTGCCCTACGGCCAGAACATCGTCCATGTCACCTACCGGCTCGCCGGCAGCGACGGCAATGTGCTCCTCCAGCTGCGGCCGTCGATGCACTTCCGGCGCTACGAGTCGGCCGTCAACGCCGAGCTGGCCCGGTACTCGCTCCTGGCCGTGGATGACCGGTACGAGATCGTCGGCGACCCCGCCTTCCCGCCGCTGCGCCTGCGCCTGCACGCCCGCGACACGGCCTTCACCCACCGCCCCCGCCACCTGTCCCTGGTCGTCCACCGGGTCGAGCAGAGCCGGGGCTACGACGCCAGAGGCGATCTGTGGAGCCCCGGGTACTTCCAGATCCGCCTCCAGCCAGGCGAGGAAGCGACTCTGGTGGCGTCGACGGAACCGTGGGAGGTGATCGACGCCCACCCACCGGGGGAGGTGGAGGTGGCGGAAAGGGCCCGGCGGTCCCACCTCCTGCACAACGCGCCGGCGCCCTTGCGCGACGACAGTCCCGAACTGGTCTTCGCCGCCGATCAGTTCATCGTCGAGCCCACCGGCCGGGCCGTGGCCCCCGGCGACGAGGTCCGGACGGTCATCGCCGGGTACCACTGGTTCACCGACTGGGGCCGGGACACCATGATCTCCCTGGAGGGCCTCTGCCTGCTCACGGGACGGCACCGGGAGGCGGGCTCCATCCTGCGCATGTTCGCCCACCACATGCGCGACGGGCTGATCCCCAACTTCTTCCCTGACGGCGATGCGAAGGGCGTGTACCACACGGCCGACGCCAGCCTGTGGTTCTTCCACGCCGTCGCCCGCTACGAGCACCACACCGGAGACCGGGCCACGCTCCGACTGCTGCTCCCGGTGCTGGCCGAGATCGTGGAGCGTCACGTGGCCGGGACCAGCTTCGGGATCGGCGCCGACCCGGCTGATGGTCTGCTCCGGGCGGGAGCCCCCGGCTATCAGCTCACCTGGATGGACGCCAAGGCCGACGACTGGGTCGTCACCCCCCGGCGGGGGAAGCCCGTCGAGATCAACGCCCTGTGGTACCAGGCGCTGTGTCTCCTGGAGGAGTGGGCGGCCACGGAGGGCCTCGCCGTCGGCGTCGACCTCGCCGGCCTGCGGGAGACGGTGGGGGAGTCCTTCAACCGACGCTTCTGGTACGACGCCGGTTCGTATCTCTTCGACGTGGTGGACAGCGAAGACGGCGGTGACGACCCGAGCCTGCGGCCGAACCAGCTCCTGGCCGTCTCACTCCCGCGCGCCGTGGTCCGGCCCGACCGGTGGGCCCCCGTCGTCGAGACCGTGCGCCGGCATCTCCTCACGCCCGTGGGAATCCGCACACTCGACCCGGGTCATCCCGACTACAAGGCCAACTACGACGGCGACCTGCGGGCCCGGGACGCCGCCTACCACCAGGGCACCGTGTGGCCGTGGCTCCTCGGACCCTTCGTCGACGCCTGGCTCAAAGCCTTCCCCGAGCGCCGGGAAGAGGCCCGGGCCATGGTCCGCGGGCTCCACGACCACCTCGGGCAGGCCGGCATCGGCTCCGTGAGCGAGATCTTCGACGCCGAGGCCCCCTTCACGCCCCGGGGCTGCATCGCCCAGGCCTGGAGCGTGGCCGAGCTCATCCGGGCGACGGCGTCGGTCGGATAAGGAAAGACAGCGGAGCAGTTGAGGTCATTTGGAGACGTGCTCGCCTTCACAGAGGGAAAAGAGGCTCCCGGCGAATTCGAAATCGCCGCAGCGCTCGGAGAGGGTGACGACCCGGAATGAGCCGGCGACGGCATCGCCGACGTGGAGGTTGGCGAAGGTGAACTGACCCACGTTCATCCTGGCCAGCCGGACGTCGCCCTCCATGAAGATGTCCTGCAGTCCGATGTCCTGGGCACCGGTGGGGACGATGCGGGGCCGGCATCCGACGGGGGCCGCCCCTGGGGCGGCGGCAACGGCCAGGGGGCAGAACGGGTCCCGGAGCAGGGCCGGGTCGACGGGCGGTGAGGGAGGGGGGACCGAAGTGGCGGGCAGGGCCACCCCGGCCGCCGGGACGGCGGCCGTGGGCGGGGCCGGGTCGACCGGGAGCGGGGGAAGGGCCGCGCTGTCGCCGCCGGCGAAGAGCCTGAACACGAGTAGGGCGACGATGACGGGCGCCGCGACCACGCCCATGATGGCGGCTCGGCGGTTTTCACCGGCGAACAGTTTCCGCATCGTCAGCCTCCCGCGGCTTGGGCCGGCGTCGGGGTCGGGGCGGCGGGGGAGCCGGGAGCCGGGGCCGCCACCCCGGCGGTGAAGATGCGGGCGCTCACGGTGGCGCTCAACTGGAGCGAGCCTCCTGCCGTCCCGCCGGACGAGAGCTGGAGGGAGTCGACGACGACGAGGCGCTCGAGGCCTTCCAGGCGCCGGAGGTAGTCGACGATGGTGAAGAAACCGCCCTTGACGGCGATGGTGACTCCGATGGTGCTGGGTCCGCCCCCCGCACCCGGGACGGTGGCGGCGGGGGCCACGGAGACCCAGTCCACGCCGGAACGGACGGCGGCGTCGTTGGCGGCCAGGATGAACCCGGCCACGTCGGTCCGGGGCGGAACGAGGCGCCGCAGCCGCTCCAGCTGGGCTTGCTGGGCTTGCTGCCCGGTTTCCAGGCCGCGCAGCCGCATCCGGGTGGTGCGCAACTTGTCCTCTTCACGCTCGGCGGTGGCGACCTCCTCGCCGATCTGCCGGCGCTCGCTCCGCTCCGGCCCGAAGAGCGTCATGTACCACAGGAGCGCGCCCATGGCGGTGACGACGGCGATGAGGACGGTCTGCTTCCGTTTCACGGCTGGGACCCCAGGGTCCGCTGGAGGCGGTCCGACCGGGCAGCCGGTCCGACACGGGCGCTGGAGGAGAAGGTCACCAGGGGGAGGAGACCGCCCTCGGCCTTGGCCGCCGTCGTCACGAACAGGTCCAGGTAGTAGGGGATCCGAGGGAGGCGGTCGAGCCAGGCGGCTACGGCGGGAAAATCAAGTGCGGTGGCCCCGAACGACGCCGTCCCGATGGTTCCGACGGCTCCCGGAACGGCGGAACCGGCCGCGGCTGGTGCGGCGGCGCCTGCCGCGCCCGGCTGGAGGCTGAAGCTGGTCAGCCAGACGCCCTCCGGGAGGGTTCCGGCCAGGTCCTCGAGCACCCGGGGCCAGGAGACGTCACCGGCCAGGGCGGCGGTCACCCCCTGGCGGGCCTGGGCGAGGTCGGCTTCGCTCTGGAGCGCGCCGGACAGTGACTCGATCTCGGCCTGGAGCGCCTGGTTGGTGCGCTGCTGGGTGGCCAGACGGTCGCGCTGGCGGCCCGCACCCACCGCCTGGAGCAGGCTCAGCCCGACCATCATCAACAGGACTACGGCAGCAGCGGCGACGAGACGCCGCCTCGTCTGACGGCCTTTCGCCTCCCGGCGCGCCTCGAGGGGCAGAAGGTCGATCTGCGCCCCGTCAGCCCCCCGCCCGCCGAGGGCGAGTCCGACGGCCACGGGCAGGTAGGGGTCGAGGCCGGGGATCCGCTCCTCGGAGACCCCGATGTCACCGACGTCGATCGTCTCCCGGGGCTGGGCCTGCTCGACCGGTACGCCGAGCGAGGTGGCCAGTGCCTCGGCCAGGCCGGCGGTGAGGGAGCCGCCACCGGTGAGCTGCACCCTCTGCAGGGGGACGGCATCGGGCTGGTTCAGGTAGTAGTCGAGGGAGCCGTGGATGGGGCCGATGATCTCGGACAGCCCGGCGTCGGGAGAATCGGCCTCGGTGATGGCGTCCCCCCCGACGGACACGATCCGTACCACCTTGGGCAGACCGGCTTCGTGGACGACGACGGTGGTGACGCCGGCCCCCACCGACACGATGGCCTCGGCCGATCCGGGTGCACCCGGCGCCGACCGGAGGCCCCGGATCAGGGCCAGGGGCAGGAGGTCGACGCCGGTCGCCGTGATCCCGGCCGCTTTGACGGCGCCCAGTAGGGCGCCGATCGTCTCCCGGGGGGCGGCGGCGAGGAGGATGCGGGCGAGCGGCTCGCCGTCGGCGCCGGTGACCCGCTCGAGGACGTGGAAGTCGAGGATGGCCTCGTCGATGGGGATCGGGATGTAGTCCTGGGCCTGGAAGCGCAGGGCGCCGGCCAGCTCGGCGTCGGGCACATCCGCCAGCTCGATGGTCCGCACCACCACCCGGTCGCTGGCCAGGCCGACCCGGGCGGTTCGCCCGCGCAGGCCGGTTTCCCGCCACAGCCGCCGGATGGCCTCGGCCACCACGTCGGTGTCGACGACCTCACCGGCCCGGACCGCCCCTAGGGGCAGGTCGACCTGGCCGAAGGCCTGCAATACCGGGCGCGGACCGGGCTCGACGTCGGCCACGCGCACTGTACGCGTGCCGACGTCGAGCCCCACTACTCGCTCAGCCATGGTCAGGTGACGAGCGTGCCGGGCGGGGTGTCGGCTGCGAGGCAGGTGGCGGTGGCCGCCCCCTCCAACTTGTATTCCGTGGTTCCCCCACCGGTAGAAGCGACCACGTGCTTCAAGGAGAAGCATTTGCCCGACTTCGACAGGGCCGATACGACGACGGTGGCGGACGCGGTGGCGCTGGCGGGGACGGTGACCACGGAGATCGTCTTGGGATCGGGCGAACCCGTGGCCAGGAACTTGAGGCTCGGCTCCTCGCTCGTCAGGGCAATCACCATGTCTGCGGTGACCGGGTAGACCTGGTCCTCCGAGAACACCGATTGCGCCGCCGAAAGGGCGTTGCGAACACTGGATTTGGCGGCCGAGTCCTGGGCCCGCTTGCGCGAATTCAGGAATGTGGGGATGGCGATGGCCATGAGGATGGCGATGATCATGACCACGACCATCAATTCGACGAGCGTGAACCCGCCCTCCTTGTTACGGAACCTGCTGATGATCGTGTTCGGCGTCATGTGTCCGTTCCTCCTGGATTGGTGATGTGGACCGGCGTCCCTCGGGCGCAACGGCCGGACGAACGGACAGGCGATCCTTGGGGATTACATATTTGGGCCGAGACACGGATTTCGGCTTTGGTCTGATTGTCGGCCCCCTACGGCCCGTAGCACAGACGTAAACGCGTTGCTTGTACTAGCGCGTACGCACTACTTAACTTGAAGAAGCAGATGCGACCTTTCAATGATTTGGCCATTGCTCTTTATGTTAAAGTCGGTGCAGACGGCTTCCACATTCAGCGAAGCGGTTGTCGGGAGAAGACACATGCCGCCAAGCCGACGGTCGGTTTTTGGGCGACGATGCATTCGGGATCAACGCGGCTTCACCATCGTCGAGTCGCTCATCGCGCTCGGCCTCGTCTTCGGCGTCCTGGTCGGGTTGGTGGCCACGCTCAACATCGGCGTGCGGGGCATCGTCACCGGCCGGCAGCGCAGCGTGGCCGTATCCATCGCCAACGAGGTGATGGAGACGGCCCGGAGCCGGTCCTACGCCGACGTCGGCCACGACCTCGACTCCGACCCCACGCTGGCCAGCGACACCGTCATCCAGGGAACGGTGCCGAACCTCTCCTACACCGACCTGAGCCCGGGGCCGGCGGAGCTCCTGGTCGGTTCCGTGATCGACGCCGGCGCCGCCGCCGGCACCACCGCCAACCCGCTGTTCCCCTTCAGCCCCCACCGCTGGCCGACCCTCCGCGGCGGCACCACCTATACGACCTCGGTCTACGTCTCCCGGGTCGTCCCGCCCACGGGCGATCCCTACCGGCGGCTCACCGTGATCGTGACGTGGGACCGGAGCCTGAACGCCGCTTCGGCTCTCCCGCCGACCGTGCGGCTCTCGTCCTACCTGTTCAACGCCATCCAACCCCCCGACCCGCTGTTCGTGGGGCTGGCGGAGGCCGACGCGGGCACCGTGACCGTCGTCACCCGCACCCTCACGGGGGACCTGTCCGACGCCCGCCTGTGGCTGCCCTACGCCCACGGTGAGATCGACTCCCGCTTCGTCCGCCGGGCGACGGGGTTCGCGGGGACCTCCCGGGCCGTCACCAATCTGCGCTCGGGCTCGGTTTCGGGCTGCACCGTGAGCAACGGTGGCCTCACCGCCGAATGCGCGGGCGTCAAGGCGGAGACCGGCTCGGACAACGACGCCGCCACCGCTCCCCCCGACCACAACCCCCTCGGCCCCATCACCGACCCCGGGGGCACGCTGGTGGGGGGCACGCTGACCTCCACCCTGGGACCGGGCTCGGCCCGCTCCCTCAGCACGGCGCGTTCGTGCTGGTCGTGTTCGGGCACCGGGGTCGACGACGACGACCGCCTCCCCTACCAGTGGGGCCACGCCACCGGCCCGGCCGGCCTGTCCATGGCCTTCTCCGCCGGCCCCGTCACCGGCTCGCTGGTCACCGCCAGCGGCGGCTGCTCGACCTGCTCCACCGTGACCCTCGACCGGGACGACGTGAGCGGCGTCGCCCGCCTGCTGACCGCGGCCGCCGTCGCCCACCCGGCCATCGACGTCCTCACCCTGGCCGGCGCCCCCGCCGGCTATGCCGGCATGGTGCGGGTCGGGCCCACCAACGTGACCACCTCCGCCACTTCGGGCCCGGGGGCACTGGCGCCGTCCTTCACCGCGGACGCGGTCGACGTGTCCGTCTACGACACGACGATCTCCGGTTACCGGGCGGTGTCGATCACGCCGGGAACGCCCTCGGAGACCACCAGCCATGCCGAGATGGTGGTCAGCGGCGCCCTCGTGGTCATGGACGCCACCGTCCGTTCCGGGCCGGCGGTCACCTTGTCCACCGCCAGTGGCGGCGCCCTGGCCGAGGCGCAGGCCAGCCTGAGCAACTGGCTGACGGTCGACGTGCACCTCGTCGTCACCGATGCCAGCGGGACGCTGGCCGACCTCGACGTCTCCATCGACTACGGCCGGGTCACCACCCGGGCCACCTACCAGCCGGCACCGGCATGAGTAGCCGCCGTGACCTCGTGGGCCGCCGGCGACCGGGTGAGGACGGGATGTCGCTCGTCGAAGTCATGGTGGCCATGACCCTCATGGTGGCCATCGTCCCGATCTTCGTGCCTCTGCTCATCTCCTCCACCCGCAGCGCCCGGGCCCTCGGCTTCCAATCGCAGACCCTCGACGGGCTCCGGTTGGCCGTCGCCACCATCGGGCGCGAGCTGCGCTCGGCCGAGTGCATCTACCAGCCCGTCGCCAACGGGCCGGCCGGGGCCACGCTTCGCTTCCGGACCAACGCTTTCCTGACCGGCGGCGATACCGACAGCTACGAGGTGACGTACACGGCCGCCGCCGGGGAGCTGCGCCGCCAGGTGACGGGACAGGGCTCGACCATCGCCGCCGGCGGCCTCGTCGCCCCCGCCGACGCCTTCCAGCAGGTCGTCACCCCACGGCGCAGCGTGAAGCTCGTCCTCCGCATCCAGTCCGAACCGGAGACCCCGGTGCGCGATGTCACCACCACCATCGCCGGGAGGAACGCGTGGCGGGACTGCTGAGGAGCCGGGCGCCCTGGCGCGGGGCCGACGAGCAGGGCGTGAGCCTGGTCACCGCCATGGTGATCACCCTGGCCGTGTTCGCCATCGGAGGGGTGTGGACCGGGCTGGCCACTCACCAGTACAGCCAGTCAGCTCGCGAGCGCCAGCGCGAGCAGGCCCGCAACGCGGCCGAGGCGGGGGCCAACCAGGCCATGAGCCGGCTCTCGGCCGACTCCGGGTACACCGGTTCGACCCTGGCCGTCCTCCCTCAGGGCACGGGGGAGTACGAGGTGACCGTCGGCCCGCCCCCGTCCTCCACCGACCCCGACGACACCCGGCGCTACATCGTGTCCACGGGATATGCCCCGACCAAAGCCGCCCCCCACCGGGTGGCCCGGCGGGTCGAGCAACAGGTGGACCTGATCTCGACCAGCGACTTCCGCTTCGCCCTGTTCACGGCCCCCGGCGGGGTCGCCGGGGCCAACAACATGACCGTCAACGGAGACGTCTACTCCGACGGGAATCTGATCCTCACCAACCAGGCCACGGTGTCCGGCAGCATCATCTCGCACGGGACCGTCAGCACGACGAGCAACGTCACCATCGGCGGGGACATCCGGGCGGCGGGCGACGTAACCATCAACAACACCAGCACGACCGTGCTGGGCAACGTCTACTCCGGCGGGAACGTCACCCTCACGGGCCGGGTGCGGGGCAACGTCCAGGCCGCCGGCTCCATCACCGGGGGCACGGTGGACGGAAGCCGGGCCCAGTTCTCCCCACCGCCCCCGGTCCAGGCCCAGACCGTGCCCACCTTCACCTGGAATCCGCTGAATTACGCCTCGCCCTACGAGTGGGCCTCGCCGGCCGCCTTCCAGAGCCACTGGGCCACCAACAAGGGCGCCTTCAGCGGGCACCACCGAGTCTTCTGCCCGTCGCCCTGTGCCGACGGGATCAGCCTCGACGCCAAGTGGACCATGACCGGCGACGTGACCATCGCCTCCGACTCGCCCATCACCATGTCCCGGGAGGTGGACAACGGCGCCGGCGGAGCCGCTCTCACACTCACCGTGGCTTCCTTCTCGTCCGCCTCACCGGCCATCCTCATGTCCAACAGCATCAGCCCGCCCGACAGCATCCGGATCGCCCTCTTCGCCCCGAACGGGCCGGTCAGCTTCAAGAACCGGAAGAGCTTCTCGGGCGCCGTCTACGCCTCGTGGATGAGCCTGGACCAGCAGTTCACCCTGACCTTCGTCCCGGTGGCGATCACCGGGTTCACCTGGGACCTGGCCTCGTCGACCCACTTCGTCATCCAGTCCCGCGTCTTCCGCGAAGTCCCGGCTACCTAGAGAGGGGGAGCAGCATGTCCGTCCGTCGCCCCCTCGGTCTCCTGCTCGTGGGCGGGGACCTCGTCGCCCAGGACCAGCTCGACGCCGCCCTGGCCGAGCAGACCGCCACCGGGAAGCCCGTCGGACGGATCCTCGTCGAACGGGGCCAGCTCTCCGAGGTCGACCTGTCCCGCGTCCTGGCTGCCCAGGCCGGCCTCGAGTTCGTCGACCTGGCCGACTATCCGATCGACCGGGCGGCCATCGGCCTCATCCCCGAACCCGTGGCCCGCCGCTACCGGGCGCTGCCCATCGGATGGGCCGACGGTCGCCTGGTGGTGGCCATGGCCGACCCGACCAACGTGTTCGCCCTCGACGACATCCACGCCCTGACCAAGGCCGACGTCCAGGCCGTCGTCGTCACCCGGGACCAGCTGGCCGAGACCCTCGACCGCTTCCACCGCCTGGAAGGCGAGGCCGGCGAGGTGGCCCAGATCGCGGCCGACGAGGCGGGGGCGGCCGACGACGACGCCCAGGGCCGCGAGGCGGTGGACGAAGCCCCCATCGTCCGCTTCGTCAACCTTCTCATCACCCAGGCGGTAGCCGACCGGGCCTCGGACATCCACGTCGAGCCGGCCGAGTCCGACCTGCGCATCCGCTTCCGGGTTGACGGGGTGCTGCACGAGGTCATGCGCTCCCCCCGGTCCATCCAGGCCGGCGTCATCAGCCGGCTCAAGATCATGGCCGACATCAACATCGCCGAGCGCCGCCTGCCCCAGGACGGGCGGATGTCGCTCACCGTCGGGGGCAGGACGGTGGACCTCCGGGTGGCCACCCTCCCTACCGTGCACGGCGAGAAAGTGGTCCTGCGCATCCTCGACACGTCCCAGGCCCGCCTCGACCTGGCCGACCTCGGCTTCCGCCCCGAGGCGCTGCGCCGCTACGAGGCCTGCTACCGCAAGCCCTACGGGACGATCCTGGTCACGGGCCCGACCGGCTCGGGGAAGTCGACCACCCTCTACGCCACGCTCAACGTGCTCAACGAGGCGCACCGCAACATCATCACCGTGGAAGACCCCGTCGAGTACCGCCTGCCCGGAGCCAACCAGATCCAGGTCAACCCCCGGGCGGGGCTCAGCTTCGCCGCCGCCCTGCGCTCCATCCTCCGGGCCGACCCCGACATCATCCTGGTGGGCGAGATCCGCGACCGGGAGACGGCCGTCATCGCCATCGAGGCGGCCCTGACCGGCCATCTGGTGCTGTCCACCCTCCACACCAACGACGCCGCCTCCACCCCCATGCGGCTGATCGAGATGGGGGTGGAGCCATTCCTGGTCACCAGTGCTCTCGACTGCGTCGTGGCCCAGCGCCTGGCCCGGCTCCTCTGTGACCGCTGCAAGGAGACCTACCAGCCGTCGCCGGCCGAGCTGGCCGAGGCGGACTGGCCGGCCTCCGAACTCGGCGAGCGGCCCCAGCTCTACCGGCCGGTGGGCTGCCCGGCCTGCTCCAAGACCGGCTACCGGGGGCGCCTGGCCATCCAGGAGGTGATGGTCCTCTCCGAGGAGATCGAACGGATGATCATCGAGCGGTTCTCCTCCGACGAGGTGAAGAAGGCGGCCGTCAGCCAGGGCATGGCGCCCCTGCGCGAAGACGGCTTGCGCAAGGTTGCCCAGGGCGTGACCACCCTGGAGGAGATCTTCCGGGTCGTGGCCTAGCCACCGCCCGGACCCACAGTCGCCACGAAGGTAGGAGACAGGCCATGACCCAGATGCTCCTCAACCATTCCCGCCGCTTCGGAGAGTTCCTCGTCGAGCGCCACGTCCTGTCCCGGGACGCCCTGGAGGCCGCCCTCGAGGAGGAGGCGGCCAGCGGCACGACGCTGCCCGCCCTGCTGATGCAGCTGCGGTTGGTGTCGGGCAAGGACCTGGCCGCGGCCACGGCCCACGGCTCCGGCCTGCGTTTCGTCGACCTGTCCGAGGTGGCCCTGCGCCCCGAGGCGGCCGCCGCCCTCCCCGCCGAGGTGGCCCGGCGGCGCCAGGCCCTGGTGATCGCCTTCGACGGACCCCGCCTGGTGGTGGCCTTTGCCGACCCCTGGGACGAGAAGGCCATCGCCGAGGTCGCCGCCGCCGTCGGGGTGGATATCGAACCGGCCCTGGCCGAGCGGGACGAGCTGGCCCGGTTCATCGCTTCGGTCTACTCGGCCGGAGCCGGGGGCGTAGCGGCTCCGCTCGGTGTGGTGGTCAGGCGCTCGGCCGAGCCCGAGGAGCCCCCCCTCCTGCTCAACGACTGCCTGGAGCGGGTGGTCGAGCTGGGCGGTTCCGACCTGCACCTCACCGCCGGCACCCATCCCATGGTGCGGATCCACGGCGCCATCGAAGCCCTCAGCGAGTTCCCGGTGCTCACCGGGTCCCGGATCCGGGAGATGCTCTACGCCGTCCTCAGCCAGAAGCAGCGGGAGACGTTCGAGGCCGAACTCGAGCTCGACACGTCCCACACCATCCCCGGCAAGGGCCGCTTCCGGGTCAACGTGCTCCTCCAGCGGGACTCGGTGGGGGCGGTGATGCGGGTCATCCCCTTCGAGATCGTCCCCTTCGACACGCTGGGCATGCCCCCGGCGGTGGCCAGCTTCGCCGAGCTGAGCCGGGGCCTGGTGCTCGTCACCGGCCCGACGGGCTCGGGGAAGTCGACCACCCTCGCCTCGCTCATCGACATCATCAACCGGACCAAGCCCGTCCACATCATGACGGTGGAGGACCCCATCGAGTTCCTCCACCACCACAAGCGGGCCATCGTGAACCAGCGGGAGGTGGGGGAGGACACCCGCTCCTTCTCCGCCGCCCTCAAGCACGTGCTCCGCCAGGACCCCGACGTGATCCTGGTGGGGGAGATGCGCGACCTGGAGACCATCTCGACCGCCCTCACCGCGGCGGAGACGGGCCACCTCGTCTTCGCCACCCTCCACACCCAGGACGCCCCCCAGTCGGTCGACCGGGTCATCGACGTCTTCCCCTCCCACCAGCAGTCACAGATCCGGGTGCAGCTGGCCACCTCGCTCCAGGGGGTGGTGACCCAGCAGCTGGTGCCGGTGGCGAAGGGGAAGGGCCGGGCCGTGGCCGCCGAGGTGCTGGTGGCCACCCCGGCGGTGCGCAACCTCATCCGGGAGGGCAAGGTCCACCAGATTTACTCGTCCATGCAGGCCGGGGGCCGCTACGGGATGCAGACGATGGACCAGGGCCTGGCCACGCTGGTGAAGGCGGGGAAGATCACCCTGGACATGGCCCTCGAGCGGGCCGCCAGTCCCGACGACCTGAAGCGTCTGGCCGGGGCCGCCGGCGGCGCCGCGGCCCGGTAGGGGAGGGACCCGTGACCCAGACGTTCACCTACAAGGCCCGGGACCGGGCCGGGCGCCTCGTCAGCGGCAAGCTCCAGGGCGACACCGCCGCGCTGGTGGCCGTGAAGCTCCGGGACCAGGGCTACACCCCCGTCTCGGTGGAAGGCGGCGCCGGCGGGGTGGGCAAGAAGGAGCTGCGCATCCCCGGCTTCGGCGGGAAGGTCAAGGCCAAGGAGGCGGCGGTGTTCTCCCGCCAGTTCGCCACCATGATCAACGCCGGGCTCTCCCTGCTCCGGAGCCTGGCCATCCTGGCCGACCAGACCGAGAACAAGGAGCTGGCCCGCGTCCTGGGCGAGGTCCGCACCGACGTCGAGGGCGGCAGCGCCCTGTCGGTGGCTCTGGCCCGCCACCCCAAGGCCTTCAACCGCCTCTATGTCTCCATGGTCCGCGCCGGTGAGATGGGCGGGATGCTCGACACCGTCCTCCTGCGGCTGGCCACGACCATGGAGGCGCAGGTCGAGCTCAAGCGCAAGGTCAAGTCGGCCATGACCTACCCCGTCGTGGTCGGGGCCCTCATCGTGCTCATCGTGGGCGGCATGATCCTGTTCATCGTGCCCATGTTCAAGGGCATGTACGCCGAGCTGGGAGGCGAGCTGCCGCTGCCCACCCGGGTGCTGCTCGGTATCTCCTCCACCGTCACCGGCAAGTTCTACCTGGTCGCCCTCTTCGGTGGTGGTGCCATCTACGGCGGGAAGCGCTGGGTCCGGACCAAGGCGGGCCGGATGCGATGGGACACCATGAAGCTGCGCCTCCCCGTCTTCGGGAACCTCATCCACAAGACGCTCCTGGCCCGCTTCGCCCGCACGCTGGGCGCCCTGGTGCGCTCGGGGGTCTCCATCCTCGACGCCCTCGACATCGCCGCCGACACGGCCGGCAACGCGGTGATGGCCGCCGCTCTGGAGGACACCAAGGCGGCGGTGTCGCAGGGCGAGCCGCTCTCGAAGCCGCTCGAATCCCACCCCGTCTTCCCCGGCATGGTCGTCCAGATGCTGGCCGTGGGGGAGGAGACCGGCGCTCTCGACGAGCTGCTGGACAAGATCGCCGACTACTACGACATGGAGGTGTCGGCCACGGTCGACGCCCTCACGTCCCTCATCGAGCCCCTCCTCATCGTGGGCATGGGGATCAGCGTCGGCGGCATGGTGATCGCCCTGTATCTGCCCATGTTCAACATCGTCAACCTGCTCGAATGAAGATCTCAGGAGGCGCTCCGTGTCCGGAGTCCATGTAAAGGTCGGAAGTCTTCGGTCGCGCTGGAACCGGGCCTTCGCCGTCCTGTTCGTGGTCGTCGCCGTCGGGTGGGTGGCCAACTTCATCGGGACGAGGGCGCTGGTCGGCACGTTCCGGAGCACGGCCGAAGGCGTCGAGGAGGAGGCCGCGCTCCAGGCTGACCTGCGGGCCGACATCATTCCCCACGCCCTCGTCCTGGCCGGCGGGGCCGAGGTCCAGGTCAGCCTGCGTCCCGTTTTCGAGGCGTCCATCGAGGCCGCCTTCGCTCACGGGATCGCCACCTCGCCCGCCTTCGACGAGCGCCGGCTGCTCGAGAAGGCGCTCGGCCGGTGGCGGGCGATGGTGGCGGCGGCAGGCCCGATCGGCGAGGCGGCACCCGTCGGCGGGCGGGGAATCGCCATCGCCGGCGGGGTCCCCGAGGTGTTGCTGCTGCTCGACCAGGCGGGCGAGGCCGGCCGCGCCCACGGGCGGGCCGAGCTGGATCGGGCCCGAGGTGTCGAGCAGGTGGGATTGGCCGCCGTGGCCGCCCTCGTCATCCTGGTGTGCGCCTTGATGATCCGCTTCGCCCGGCGGTTGTCCGTCGAGGTGTTGCGACCCGTCCGGATGTTGCGCGACTCCGCCAATCAGCTGGCCGCCGGCGAGCTCGACCACCGGGTGGAGCTCGACCGGGCCGACGAGCTCGGGGACCTCGCCACCGGCTTCAATGCCATGGCCGATGCCATTGCCGGCAGCCAGCGCCACCTGACCCGCCAGGCCAACCACGATTCCCTGACCGACCTGGCCAACCGGGCCGCCTTCCGGGCCCGCCTGGAGGCGGCCCTGGCCCGGCCCGAACGACGCGGCGGCACCCAGGCCGTGATGTTCGTGGACCTGGACGACTTCAAGGACGTGAACGACACCCTCGGCCACGCCGCCGGTGACGAGCTCCTGTGCGTGGTGGGAGAGCGCCTCAGCGACACCGTTCGGCCCGGCGACCTCGTCGCCCGCCTCGGCGGCGACGAGTTCGCCATCCTCCTCGATGGCGTGCCCGACCTGGCCGTCGCCCTCAACGTGGCCGAACGGGCGATAGCTGCCCTGGCCGCACCGGTGGAGATCGCCGGCAACTTGGTCGACGTGGGCGCCAGCGTCGGGCTGGCCATGCGCCAGGACAGCAGCGATCCGGACAGCCTCATGCGCGAGGCGGACGTCGCCATGTACACGGCCAAGGGGCGGGGCAAGAACCGGGTCGAACGCTATGACTCCGTACTCAACGACGCCGTCGTGGAACGCCTGGCCCTGAAGTCGGCCGTGGCCTGGGCAGCCGAACGCGGCGAGCTCGTCCTCGACTACCAGCCCATCGTCGACCTGACCACCGGCGACTTCACCGCGGTGGAGGCGCTGGTGCGCTGGCAGCACCCCACCCGGGGCCTGCTGCCTCCCTCCGCCTTCATCGGCCTGGCCGAGGAGACGGGTGCCATCGTCGGCATCGGCTTCTGGGTGCTCGAGACGGCAGCCGGCCAGCTCCAGAGCTGGAAGCGCCGCTACGGCCTGCCCGACTTCAGGCTCTCCGTGAACGTGTCGGTGAGCCAGCTCGACGATCCCGGTTTCGCCGGCCGTGTCGGCGAGTTGCTCGGCCGAACGGGACTGGAGCCGGCCAGCCTCGTGCTGGAGGTCACCGAGTCCGTCCTGGCCGACCCCGCCGGTGGGGCGGCCCGATCCCTCGAGACCCTGCGGGAGCTGGGGACGCAGGTGGCCCTGGACGACTTCGGCACCGGCTACTCCTCGATCGGGTATCTGCGCCAGCTCCCCGTGGACATCCTCAAGATCGACCGCTCGTTCATCTCCGGCGAGCGCGCCAGCCAGCCGGGTGACGTCCTGCTCGAGGCCATCGTCGGCCTTGCCCGGCACCTCGGGCTCGACGTGATCCCCGAGGGCATCGAAGAACCGGAGCAGCTCGCCCGGCTCCGAGCGCTGGGCTGCAAGGCCGGCCAGGGCTTCCTCCTGGGCCGGCCCATGCCGGCGGCGGCCATCGATCAATTGCTCGCCGCCCCGGCGCCGCTGGCCATGCCCGCCTGAGCCCCGGCCGGCGAAGTTACGAGGCGGCGGGGACCACCCGGTCCCGGCCTTCGGCCTTGGCCCGGTAGAGGGCCTCGTCGGCCTTCTGGAGCAAGGTTTCCGGTTCGGCGCCATCCTGGGGGAAGACGGCCACGCCCACCGAGATCGTGAGCCCGCCGTAGCTGCGCCCTCGGACCCCGACCTGCAGCGGCTTGACCGCCTCCCGCAGCTCTTCGGCGCGCGTCATGGCGTCGTCGAGGCCGCAGTCGGGGAGGATGAGGTTGAACTCCTCGCCGCCGGAACGGCAGGCGATGTCCTCGGAACGGACGCGCTCCTTGAGCAGCATCCCCAGCCCGCTGAGCAGGACGTCCCCGGCGGGGTGCCCAAAGGTGTCGTTGAAGGCCTTGAAGCGGTCGACGTCGATGGCCAGGACGGCCACGGAAGCGTGGTTCCGGGCGGCGCGGGCCAACTCGCGCAGGAGAGACTCCTCCATGTAGCGCCGGTTGAACAGGCCGGTGAGGGGATCCCGGATGGACTGGTTGCGCAACGACTCTCGGAGCCTGAAGTTGGCCAGAGCCAGTGACAGGTGCTCGGCCACGGGGACGGCCAGCTGCTGCCGAGAGTCGCCCGAGGCGGTGTCCCCCGGGCCGTCGGCTGCGCCGGCCTGGAGGTGCAGAAGCCCGAGGGCCTCACCCTGCGCCATCATCGGGACGCAGACGTAGCCTCCCGCCGGCGCCTTCCCGACGTGCGGACAGATCAGCTCGTCGCTGTCATCGTCCACCCGATGGACCCGCCCCCGGCGCAGGGCCCAGCAATCCTGGGGGCCGAAGAGACCCTCCCCGGAGATCTCGCCCCAGGAGGCCACCATGTCGAGAGCGGTGCGGGATGGTGAGATGACCGAGACCGCGCCGGACTGGCCCGGAAAGAGCGGACGGGTGTACTTCCGGATGACCTTGCTCACCTCGTCGAGGTCGGAGCAGCTCTGGAGGAGATCGCCCATCTCGTTCAGCAGGGTCACTTCCAGGTTGCGCCGTTCCAACTCGGCCACGAAGCCGGCGAGGTCGTCGTGGGCACTGCGGAGGGCAGATTGGCCGCGGTGGACCTCGGTGACGTCGTAGGCGATGGACGAGATGCCGACCACGGTTCCGTGCTCGTTGCGGATCGGTGAAGCGTTGAGGGAGATGGAGAGGAGGGTCCCGTCCTTGCGGAGGATCTGCGAATGGTGATGCTCGATCCGGTCCCCGCGAGCCACACGCTCGAGCACCGACGGCCCGGGCTCCTCGCCCGCCACGCGGGGCAGGAGGAAGGAGATCGAGCGGCCGATGGCTTCGGTGGCCGGATAGCCGTAGAGCTTCTCCGCCGCCGGGTTCCAGGTCTTGATGACGCACTCCGGAGTGAGGCTGACGATGGCGCCGTCCGAGGACTGGACGATGGCGGCGTAGGCGGCCAGGGACTCTTCCAGGCCTTTGCTCTCGGTGATGTCCTGGACGCTTCCGAACAGCCGCTCCGGGCCGGCGG
>Ga0299907_10000200_pt1 | contig 26111 bp, 21 predicted proteins | sample RVTome_16_FD_198680 | JGI IMG/M metagenome (GOLD analysis project Ga0299907, IMG submission 198680) | Soil microbial communities from uranium-contaminated site in the Upper Colorado River Basin, Wyoming, United States - RVT152D67 (version 2) ...
AGCAGCTTGACGCCGGCCTTCTTCGCTGCCTCCTGGAAGGCGATTGAACCAGCGATCTTGAAAGCCATCTCCGAGGAGTCGACGTCGTGATATGACCCGTCCTGGAGGATGGCACGCACATCGACCAGCGGGTACCCGGCGAGGATCCCCTGGTCGAGAGCCTCCTCGATCCCGGCGTCCACCGAAGGGATGTATTCCCTCGGAATCCGCCCACCGGTGATCTTGTCGACGAACTCGTAGCCTCCACCGGGCCCGGTCGGCTCGAGGTCGATTACGACATGGCCGTACTGGCCTTTGCCCCCGGTCTGCTTGACATGTTTGTAGCTGATCTTCTCGACGGCGCGCCGGATGGTCTCCCGGTAGGCGACCTGCGGCTTGCCGACAGTGGCGTCGACCTTGAACTCGCGGAGGAGACGATCGACGAGGATCTCGAGATGAAGCTCACCCATCCCGGAGATGATGGTTTGGCCGGTCTCCTCGTCAGTGCGGACCAGGAAAGTCGGGTCCTCTTCGGACAATCGGTGCAGCGACTCGGAGAGCTTCTCCTCATCCGACTTGGTCTTGGGCTCGATGGCCACCGAGATGACCGGGGCGGGAAACTCCATTGACTCCAGCTGGATCGGCTGGGTCACATCGGAGAGCGTGTCGCCGGTAGTTGTGTTCTTGAACCCGATCCCGGCGATTATGTCTCCCGAGAAGATATCGTCGATGTCCTGTCGGGTGTTGGCGTGCATCCGCAGAATTCGACCGATTCGCTCTTTCTTGCCGGTCACCGAGTTGAGCACGGTCTCACCCTTTGAGGCATGACCCGAGTAGACACGGAAATAGGTGAGCTTTCCGACGTGAGGGTCGGTCATGATCTTGAAGGCGAGGGCCGAGAAAGGCTCACTGTCGTCGGCCGCCCGGGTCAGTGCCAGCTCTTCGTCGCCTGGTTTGAACCCGGACACGGGGGGAAGATCGAGAGGGCTGGGCAGGTACTCGACAATGGCGTCCAGGAGGAGTTGGACGCCTTTGTTCTTGAACGCAGAACCACAGAAGACCGGGGTGAAATCGCGGGCCAGGGTTCCAGCGCGGACACCCTTCTTGATCTCATCGACGGTCAGTGTGCCGTTCTCGAGATAGGACTCGAGCAAATCTTCGGAGGTCTCGGCCGCTGCTTCGACCAGCTTGTCGTGGTACTCGGCTGCCTTTGCGGCCAGGTCGGCGGGGATATCGGCGGTGTCCCAGAGCTTGCCATCATCGCCCTTCCAGATGTGGGCTTCCATCTCGACCAGGTCGACAACGCCGAGGAAGTCGGCCTCTGTGCCGATCGGGATCTGCATCACCAAAGGCCGGGCGCCGAGGCGTTCGATGATCGACTGGACATCGAAGTAGAAGTCGGCGCCGGTGCGGTCGAGCTTGTTGATGAAACAGATGCGGGGAACGCCATAACGGTCGGCCTGGCGCCAGACGGTCTCGGACTGGGGCTCAACGCCAGCGACCCCATCGAACACTGCTACGGCTCCGTCGAGGACCCGGAGGGAACGTTCCACTTCGACTGTGAAGTCGACATGACCCGGGGTGTCGATGATGTTGATCCAATGGTCATGCCAGACGCAGGTGGTGGCGGCGGAGGTGATGGTGATGCCCCGCTCTTGCTCCTGTTCCATCCAGTCCATGGTGGCGGAGCCTTCGTGGACCTCACCGATCTTGTAGTTACGGCCGGTGTAGTAGAGGATCCGCTCGGTGAGTGTCGTTTTGCCCGCGTCGATATGAGCCATGATCCCGATATTCCGGGTTCGGCTCAGCGGTACCTCTCGCAGGTGCGACAGCGCGTTTCCGTTGCTCATTCTCTCTTCAACTACTCCGACTCGTTATGTGGTTGTGAACGTCCCTCGTCCGGCGGTTCGGGACTCCCTTCGGAAATGAGAGCCCGCCTGCTGGAACGTTCGGGTAAATCTATTGTCAGTCTTGGCCAGTGGAGTTCGCTTGCGAACTCCATCGCCTCGCTTCAGCGAGGCGCTACCAGCGGTAGTGGGCGAAAGCCTTGTTCGACTCCGCCATCTTGTGGACATCTTCTTTGCGTTTGATGGCGGCACCGGTGTTGTTCGATGCGTCCAAAATCTCGTTGGCCAGACGGAGGGCCATTGTCGGCTCGCGGCGCTTGCGGGCGAATGAGACCAGCCAGCGGACTGCAAGAGTCTCCTGGCGACGAGGGGGCACTTCAATCGGCACCTGGTAGTTCGATCCGCCGACACGCCGGGAGCGAACCTCGAGTTGGGGGCGGATGTTGTCGACGGCCCGCTTCAAGACGACACTGGGGTCCTGTCCGGTCCGCTTCTCGACGGTCTCGAGCGATTCGTAGACGATGGAACGGGCGGTTCCCTTCTTGCCCTTCAGCAGGACCTTGTTGATCACCTTGCTGACCAGGACACTGCGGAAAACCGGGTCTGGAGCAATCGTCCGAATCTGTGCTGGTGCCCTGCGCATTTCAGTCCTTCTTCGATCCGTAGCGGGACCGAGCCTGCCTGCGGTCGTTGACGCCGGAAGCATCGAGCGTCCCGCGGATGACCTTGTAGCGAACACCGGGGAGGTCACGAACACGGCCACCACGGATCAGGACCATGCTGTGCTCCTGGAGGTTGTGGCCCTCGCCAGGGATATACGCAGTAACTTCGACCCCGGAGCTGAGGCGGACACGGCAAACCTTGCGCAACGCTGAGTTCGGCTTCTTGGGGGTGACGGTGTAGACGCGGGTACACACACCACGACGTTGCGGAGCTCCGCCAAGGCCAATCGCCTTGCTCTTCTTGGTCTTTGGCTTCCTGCCCTGTCGGACAAGCTGCTCAATCGTCGGCATATTTCTCCTTACGCGAGGAAGCGGTGTGGGCGCACCCAAGCACCGATCCTGTTGTGAAACTTTGCGTACCGGCCACGTAAGTGACCGGCTGTCCCGGGCTGATCCACCACCGGAGGGAGGACCCGGACCAGATCAATTCTAGGAATCTATCTGCGCGCGTACCAAATCGACCGGAGCAATTCCGGATCGATTCCCCGGAACGGTAACACAGTCAAAGATCGAGGAGGAAACGGATTGCCCGCTCCATCTCGAAGACGGCTTCGACGTCCGCGACCCCAAGCTGGCTTATCAGGCGTCGATCGGAGACGGATTTCAGATCTTCGCACTTCGCATAGCTGACGTCGTCGAGCCCGGAGTCCCCGGCATCGATCTCCACATGCGAGGGCAATCCCCGCCGTGCCGAGGTCACGGGCACCACCATCACAACCCCGGAGGGCCCGTCGTTCAGCGCATCAGCAGAAACCACGACCGCTGGTCGCCTTCCTGCTTGCTCGCGCCCCACCGGCTGTCCGAAATCGACCAGCCAGATGTCACCGCGGCGCGGGTTCACTCCGATGTGTCTCCGGCAGCGCCCTCCTCGATGCGACGCTCTGCTTCGACTTCTGCCCAATCCCCAGAGTTATCGCGCAATACTCGATACCTCTGGTTGTACAGGTCGAAGAAGACCCGACGCTCGAGCGCGTCCACCGCATCGTCGACAACTTTCGTCATCGGACGTCCGGTGGAACTCGCCAACGAAGCCAACCGATCACGTGTGTGTTCGCTGACCCGAATTGTGGTGCTCATATCTCAAGTATACGAGAATATCTACACTTCTGTCTACAGCCCCGCTCGTCGATGTCGGGATGTCGAGGCGACGTGTCCGTCACGATGCTACCCCCTGATCAAACGTGAGAGGACCGCCCGTTGGGGCGGTCCTCTCCACTCCTTCGAAGAGCCGGGGCTACTCCTCTTCGGCTTCTTCTTCCTTGGGCTCTTCCGGCTTGTCGGCGGAGAAAGAGCCCCCGATCGAGGCGAGCCATTCTGCCGGGTTCTCCGGCAGGCCTTCCTCGCCGTCGTCGGAACGGCCACCGCCCTCGCCGAGGAAGCCGAGGCTCTCCACGGTGGTGGCGCCGGGCAGCGTCGGCTGCAGCGACTGGTACTGGTGTGCACCGGTACCGGCCGGGATCAGCTTCCCGATGATGACATTCTCCTTGAGGCCGCGCATGAAGTCGGAGCGGCTTTCGATCGCTGCATTGGTCAGCACCTTCGTCGTCTCCTGGAACGATGCCGCCGACAGCCACGAGTCCGTGGCAAGCGACGCTTTGGTGATGCCCATCAGCTGGGGACGACCCTGGGCAGGCGCCTTCCCGGCGGTGACCAGTTCCTTGTTGGTGTCACGGAACAGCTGGTCGTCGATGAGCGCAGCGGGGAGGAAGTCGGAGTCGTTGGGGGCGATCACGAACACACGACGCAGCATCTGACGAACAACCAGTTCGATGTGCTTGTCGTGGATCTCCACACCTTGGGACTTGTAGACCTCCTGTACCTGGTCGACCAGGTACTGCTGGGCGGCACGAACACCGCGGATCTCGAGGACCTCCTTGGGGTCGAGGTTCCCGTCGGTCAGCTGGGTGCCGGCCTCCACTTCGGAGCCATCGGGCACCGCGTTGCGGAGCTTGGTTTTCCGGGAGATCTTGTAAACGATCTCCTCTTCCTTGCCGTCGCTGACGATCAGACGTCGTCCTTCGTCGTCGTCGACAAGCTTGACAGTGCCCTTCATTTCCGACATCACTGCCTTACCCTTTGGCGTCCGGGCCTCGAAAAGCTCGACGACGCGGGGCAGACCGTGGGTGATGTCGTCGCCGGCCACACCACCTGTGTGGAAGGTACGCATCGTCAGCTGGGTTCCGGGCTCACCGATCGACTGGGCGGCCATGATCCCCACGGCTTCTCCGAGCTCGACAACCTTGCCGGTGGCGAGAGAGAGGCCGTAACAGGTCTGACAGACCCCGTTGCGGGTGTCGCAGGTCAGCGGAGAGCGAACCCGGGCTGACTCGATATCGGCCATTTCGATCGCGTGCAGTTCCTTGGTTCCGATCAGGGTCCCGGCACGGAGCTTCTCGTCGTCCCGGGTGGCCACCAGCGTGCGGCCCTCCTTGAGGTCGTCGGCAAGCACCCGTCCGAAGAGACGCGAGCGGAGGTTGCGGATCTTGGTGCCACGGTCATCGATGACCTTCACCGTGATCCCCTTGTCGGTTTCACAGTCCACCTCGAGGACGATCATCTCCTGGGAGACATCGACCAGGCGGCGGGTCAGGTAACCCGAGTCAGCAGTACGCAGAGCAGTGTCGGCAAGACCCTTTCTGGCACCGTGAGTGGAGATGAAGTACTCGAGCACCGACAATCCCTCACGGAAGTTGGAGATGATCGGCCGCGGGATAATGTCACCCTTCGGGTTGGCCACCAGGCCACGCATCCCGGCGATCTGCCGAACCTGCATCATGTTTCCACGGGCACCGGAGCCAACCATCATGTCGAGAGCGTTGAATTTCTCGGTCTTCAGGCTCGCCTTCATGGCGTCGGTGACCTTCTCGGTGGCTTCGGTCCAGATCTCGATGAGCTCCTGGCGGCGCTCCTCGTCGGTGACGACACCTTTCTGGAAGAGACCTTGCACCTTCTCGGCGCGGGCTTCGTACTCGATGAGGATCTCGGCTTTGTTCTCCGGTGTCCTCACGTCGTCGAGACCGATCGACAGACCGGCCTTGGTCGAGTACAAGAAGCCGAGCTCCTTGATCCCGTCGAGGGTCTCCGCAACAGCCGACCGCGGGTAGAGCTCGATGACAGTCTCGATCAGCTTGCGAATGTCGGACTTGATGATCCTGGCATCGATGAATGGGAAGTCGACGGGGAACGCCTGGTTGAGGATTGCCCGCCCCAAGGTGGTCTCGGTCAAGCCTTTCGGATCGACAGGCTCCTCGGTGATCAAATCGCCGAGCGTTGGCTTCAGCTCTGCATGCATCTCGGGTGTTCCCGAAAGCTCGCCAAGGCGGAGCTTGATCGGGGAGTGCAATGCAAGCTCGCCCAACTCGTAGGCCATCATCGCCTCGTCGATGTCAGCGAAGCGGCGCCCGGCGCCAGCAGCGTCTTCGACGAACTCGGAGAGATAAAAGACTCCAATAACCATGTCCTGGCCAGGTGTCACGATCGGGCGTCCCGAGGCCGGTGAGAGCACGTTGTTCGACGACAGCATCAGAATCCTGGCCTCAGCCTGGGCTTCTGAAGACAGGGGAAGGTGAACCGCCATCTGGTCACCGTCGAAGTCGGCGTTGAAAGCCTCGCAGACCATCGGATGGATCTGGATCGCCTTGCCTTCCACCAGCACCGGCTCGAAAGCCTGGATGCCGAGACGGTGGAGGGTCGGGGCACGGTTGAGCAGCACCGGGTGCTCCTGAATCACCTCGGAGAGCACATCCCAAACCTGGGGGCGCTGGCGTTCGACCATCCGCTTTGCGGCCTTGATGTTCTGGGCAAGCCCGAGATCGACGAGGCGCTTCATGACAAACGGCTTGAACAGCTCGAGGGCCATGATCTTGGGAAGGCCGCACTGATGCAGTTTCAGGGCAGGGCCTACCACGATGACGGAACGACCCGAGTAGTCGACGCGCTTTCCGAGCAGGTTCTGGCGGAAGCGTCCTTGCTTCCCCTTCAGCATGTCGGACAGCGACTTGAGCGGACGGTTGCCCGGTCCGGTCACGGCACGGCCGCGGCGCCCGTTGTCGAACAGGGCGTCGACTGCTTCCTGGAGCATCCGCTTCTCGTTGTTGACGATGATCTCGGGAGCGCCGAGGTCGAGAAGTCGCTTCAACCGGTTGTTGCGGTTGATGACACGGCGGTAGAGGTCGTTGAGGTCGGAGGTGGCAAAACGGCCACCGTCGAGCTGAACCATCGGCCGCAGGTCCGGGGGAATGACCGGCACGGTTTCAAGGATCATGTCCTCGGGACGGTTCATCCCCTCCCAGAACGGCTTGACGACCTTCATCCGCTGCGTGGCGCGCTGGCGCTTCTGGGCAGACTTGGCGTCGAGATTCTCGTTGAGCAGTACCATCTCAGCGTCGAGGTCCAGGTTGAGCAGCAGTTCCTTGACTGCCTCGGCACCCATGCCACCAGTGAAATAGTCGTCGTAACGGAAGTAGATCTCCCGCCACAACTGCTCTGACTCCACGAGATCCTTGGGCTTAAAGGTGCGGAAGGCGTCGAATGAGTCCTCGACGAGCTCGACCTCGCGGTTGGTGCGCTCCTCGCGGTCCTTGATCTCCTTCTCCACTTCTTTACGGCGAGCGTTGATTTCCTGGCTCTTGGCCCCGCCCTCCTGCATGCGCTCGAGCTCGTCCTCGAGGGCTTCGAGGCGAACCTCATGCCACTCGGCGAACTCGGACTTGATCACTTCGATTTCGTCGTCGCGGGCAGCCTCGAGCTCGGGGAGGTCCTTCTGGCGCTTCTCGTCATCGACACCGGTGATGATGTAGGCGGCGAAGTAGATGACCTTCTCGAGCTGCTTCGGCGACATGTCGAGCAGGTAGCCGAGACGGCTGGGAACTCCCTTGAAGAACCAGATGTGGGTGACCGGCGCGGCGAGCTCGATGTGGCCCATCCGCTCCCGACGAACCTTGGAGCGGGTGACTTCTACACCGCACCGCTCACAGATGATGCCTTTGTACCGGATCCGCTTGTACTTGCCGCAATAGCATTCCCAGTCCCTTTGGGGACCGAAGATGCGCTCGTCGAACAAGCCTTCCTTCTCGGGGCGGAGGGTCCGGTAGTTGATCGTCTCCGGCTTTTTGACTTCCCCGTAAGACCAGGTGCGAATCTGGTCGCTGGAGGCCAAGCCGATTTTCAGTTCATCGAATAGTTGCTGCGCCATAAATCCGTTATCCGTTGTCCCTTATTCGTGGTGCGTTTGTAAGCGTGTGAGTTGTGTGGATCATTCCGAATCGGGCCGCTCGGGCCGACTCAAATCAATGCCGAGTGACTCAACAGAGCGATAACTGTCCTCCTCGAGCTCGCGGAGCTCGACTTCCTCACCGGCCGAGAGCATCTCGACGTTGAGGCACAGGCTCTGCATCTCCTTGATGAGGACCCGGAACGATTCGGGGATACCCGGCTCCGGGATGTTGTCGCCCTTGACGATTGCTTCGTAGACCTTCACCCTGCCCTGGACATCGTCCGACTTGATGGTGAGAAGTTCCTGCAGTGCATATGCAGCTCCGTACGCTTCCAGAGCCCAGACTTCCATCTCGCCGAATCGCTGCCCACCGAATTGGGCCTTACCGCCCAGCGGCTGCTGGGTGATCATGCTGTAGGGGCCGGTGGACCGCGCGTGGATCTTCTCATCCACGAGGTGGACCAGCTTCAACATGTAGATGTATCCGACTGTGACGGTGGTGTCGAAAGGCTCTCCAGTCCGACCGTCGAAAAGGATCGCCTTCCCGTCGGGCTGGACCATCCGCTCGCCGTCCCGGTTGGGGTGGGCGTTTCCGATCACATTCATGATCTCGTCCTCGCGGGCACCGTCGAACACAGGCGTGGCTGTCTTGGTCCACGGCTTGGCGCCGATTGTTGCCGGGCTGTCGCCCTCGAACGGTTCCCACCCCTGGGCCGCTGCCCAGCCGAGATGGGTCTCGAGAATCTGTCCCAGGTTCATACGGCTGGGAACACCAAGGGGCGAAAGGATTATGTCGACCGGCGTACCGTCACCGAGGAATGGCATCTCCTCTTCGGGGAGGACCTTGGAAATGACACCTTTGTTCCCGTGACGTCCGGCGAGCTTGTCCCCTTCGGAGATCTTCCGCTGCTGGGCGACATAGATCCGGACCAATTCGTTGACGCCGGGCGGAAGGTCGAAGCCTTCTGAACGGCGGAACACCTTAACCCCGATGATCTTCCCGGTCTCGCCATGAGGCACCTTCAGGGAGGTGTCACGGACTTCTCGGGCTTTCTCACCGAAGATGGCACGGAGCAGTCGCTCCTCAGGAGTCAGCTCGGTTTCACCCTTGGGTGTCACCTTGCCGACCAGGTAGTCGCCGGGGCCGACCTCGGCGCCGACGCGGATGATCCCCTCCTCGTCGAGGTTGGCAAGAACTTCCTCGGGAACATTGGGAATGTCCCTGGTGATTTCCTCAGCGCCCAGCTTCGTGTCGCGAGCGTCGAGCTCGTGCTCCTCGATGTGAATCGAAGTCAGAACGTCGTCTTTGACGAGTCGCTCCGAGATGACGATTGCGTCCTCGTAGTTGTGTCCCTGCCATGGCATGAAGGCTACGAGAAGGTTTCTCCCCAGAGCCAGCTCCCCCTGGTCGGTGGAGGGCCCGTCGGCGAGAACATCGCCCACCTTGACCTGGTCACCCTCTCGAACCAGCGGCTTGTGGTTCATGCAGGTTCCCTGGTTGGAGCGGCGGAACTTGTCGAGCTTGTAGGTGTGCTTCTTGTTGGCACCCTTCTCTTTGACGATTATCTCGTCGCCGTTGATCTCGACCACCTCGCCCACAACTGTCGAGAGGACCATGTCACCCGAGTCCTGGGCAGCACGTCTCTCAACGCCGGTCCCCACAAGGGGGGCGTCAGCTGTGAGCAGGGGGACGGCCTGTCTCTGCATGTTGGAGCCCATCAGGGCGCGGTTCGCGTCGTCGTGCTCGAGGAACGGGATCAGTGAAGTCGACACCGAAACGATCTGCTTCGGAGAGACGTCCATGTAGTCAACGTCCTTTGACGATATGTACTCGACCTCGCCCCCGGCGCGGCGCACCAGCACCTTGGCATTTGCGAACGCGCTGTTTTCCTTGAGCGGGGCATTCGCCTGAGCGATGACGAACCGCTCCTCCTCGGTCGCGGTCAGGTAGTCGACCTTCTCAGTGACGACGCCGCTCTCGACCTTGCGATACGGGGTTTCGATGAAGCCGAACTCGTTGACGCGGGCATAGGAGGCAAGGGACCCCATCAGGCCAATGTTCGGACCCTCCGGCGTCTCGATGGGGCACATGCGCCCGTAGTGCGACGAGTGGACGTCACGAACCTCGAAACCGGCACGCTCCCGGGAGAGGCCACCAGGACCGAGCGCCGAGAGCCGGCGCCGGTGGGTGAGCCCGGCGAGAGGGTTGGGCTGGTCCATGAACTGGCTCAACTGGCTGGTGCCGAAGAACTCTTTGATCGAGGCCGTCACCGGACGGATGTTGATCAAGGACTGTGGCGTGATTGCGTCGGGATCCTGAGTGGTCATCCGCTCGCGGACCACACGCTCGAGACGGGCAAGGCCGACCCGGACCTGGTTCTGCACAAGTTCGCCGACGGTGCGGATACGGCGGTTGCCGAAGTGGTCGATGTCGTCGGTGCCCACCGCGATCTCGGTCCCCTGGTGAGTGGTGATGGTCGATTCGCCGGCGTGGAGGGCCACCAAATACTTGATGGCGTCGACAATGTCCTCGTCACGAAGGAGCTGGAGCCCGTCGGCGCGATAGTCATCCGACTGGTCCTCGCTGAACTTTTGGCCCACCTTATAGCGACCGACCCTGGTCAGGTCGTAACGCTTGGGGTTGCGGAACATCGTCTGGATCAGCCCGCGGGCGGATTCAACAGTGGTCGGCTCACCGGGACGCAGCTTGCGATACAGGTCGAGCAGAGCGTCTTCCTTGGTCGCGTTGGTGTCCTTTTCGATCGTGTTCTGGATCGAGGGGGCATTGTCGAACAGGGCAAGCACCTCCTCGTCGCTCTCGACCATGCCGAGCGCTTTGAGGAACGAGCTCACGTATTGACGGCGCTTCCTGTCGACACGAACCCCGATGGTGTCCTTCTTGTCAGTGTCGAGCTCGAGCCAGGCACCCCTGCCGGGGATGATCTTGGCCGAGAAGATGTCGCGGTCCGATGTCTTGTCGGGCGTGCTGTCGAAGTAGATGCCGGGCGAACGAACGAGCTGGGACACAATGACCCGCTCGGTTCCGTTGATGATGAAGACGCCCTTGTCCGTCATGATCGGGAAGTCGCCAAGAAAGACTTGCTGCTCTTTGATCTCGCCGGTGCCCTTGTTCATGAACCTTGCGGTCACATACAGCGGTTGTGCGTAGTTGGCGTCCCGCTCTTTGGCCTCCTCGAGGTCCATCAACGGGTCACCGAATCGGTGATCGGTCAGCTCGAGAGCAAGCGAACCGGTGAAGTCTTCAATAGGGCTGATCTCCGTGAATATTTCCTTGAGTCCCTCGTCGAGGAACCACTGGAATGACTCATGTTGAACAGCAAGTAGGTCGGGTAGCGGCAACACTTCGGGAATCTTCCCGAAAGAGAAGCGCTCAGCCACGCGCGAAGCCAAGAGGTGCCTCCTTGGAAATGCGGAATAGAACTAGGTAACGCAGAGAAAAGCATGCTAACAGACGCGTCAGCATGACTCCAATCGAAATCTTAAAATGTTGAACCGACCGATTGGGGCTCCTTATCAGTCGCGCCTAATCAGCCGAGTTCGGGTCCAAGGACCATGCCCATCCTATCCGAAAGGGGCATTTTGAGTCAAGGGTCTCTCGGCCCAGGAGTCTGTTGGATGATGCCGTTGCCCAGATTGGCGGCCAGGCGCGCCAGTCGCAAGGCCGAGGTTTCGTCACTCCTCGGGTCGGAATGGCGGGGCCGAGAACGCAGCGAGTGGTGATGCATAGTCGTCAAGATGGGTGACATGCATTTGTTCAACGGGCTCCTTAGCACTTCACCCGTTCGCGACGACTCCGAGCTTTGCCGGGTCGAGCACCCTGATGTTCCGGTACCCGGTCTCGACGATCTCCTGGTCGCGCAGTCGGCCGAGTGCCTCGTTCACGGACTGGCGGCTCACGCCGAGCAACGTCGCAACCGTGGTCTGGGAGAGGTAGACCTCACCCGTGCCGTCGGATTCCTCGAGCAGCAAGTCGGCGACCTGACCTAGAACGGTCTTGTGGATTAGCTGGAGAACGCGGTGTTGTGTCTCTTCCATCCGGGTCATCGCCCCGACCAGCCAACGAAGGCTTATCGCCGGGTGCTCGGCGAGGAGGTGAAGCACGTGGTCGCGCTCGAAGCGAAATGCCCTCACCCGACTTACAGCCTGGACCGAAGCCGCGTGCGGACGATCCTGAAACATCGCAACGTCGCCGAGCAGCGAACCCGTCCCTCCCCTGGAGACAACGCGACGACTCGACTCCGTCCCCCTGTAGATCTCGACTTCGCCTGACTCCACGAGGTATGCCGCAGCTGCGAGGTCGCCTTCTCGGAACAGATGCGTCCCCGGGTACTTGGAGACCAGCTCCGCCGACTCGACCAGGACTCCGAGGTCCGCCGTCGTCAGGGGAACATATTCGGGACGCCCGAACGAACGCGCCAGCCAGTCGAGGTGTTGCTCGTTGGCTTGGTTCATGGCTTCTATCACAACAGTCCCCGCGGTGACAATCTTCCTGATACAGCAAATGGCTAGATGTGGCATAACATGTCGTCGGTGGTCTCGACCCACTTTTCGTTTCGCTCTCCACTGCTCTACATCGGGATAGTCCTGGCGGTATCGCTGGGCGTCTTTTCGTATGCGTGGTACGACCACCTTCTCGCCGATGGCAACACCGTCGCAGGAAACGTGGAATACGCCGGGGAACGCCTCGACGGACGCACAGCGTCGGAAGTGCGGGAGATCGTGGTCGACCGCAGCATCGAGATTCTCACCAGAGAGGTGGAGATCGGAACACCGACGGATCCAGTCTCTCTCCGGCTGAGTCAGTTGGGTTTCAGCTATGACACCGATCGCGCCGCGGACCTGATACTTTCCGCCCGCCATCGGGGAGGCCCCGTCGACCAGGTCTCGGCGTGGATCGCGACCCTCACATCCACCGAAGAAGTCGAAGAACCGATTGCCTTCGACCCCGACCTGGCGCGAAGTGTCCTGATGGCCCACCCCGGGTTGATCTTCGAGCAAGCCACGGATCCGGAGATCGTGATGAATGACGAGTGGCGTCTGGATGTGATTCCGAGCGAGCCGGGAGCGATGGCCGACATCGATGATCTCGTTGACCAGCTCGACGACCTCGACCCGTTGCTGAACGACCTCGGCGTGGTGGCAGCGAGCACGGACCTTCCTCCTGATTTCACCGATGCAATGGCGGAGAGTGCAGCGGAGCGTCTCAACGAGCTAACCCAGTCCGGCGCGCGGTTGATCATCGACGGAGACATTCGCCAGCTTTCTCCTGCGTCGCTGCGCCGTCACCTGATCGTCACCCTGATGGACAACGAGATGGTGCCCACCTTCAGCCTTCCCGGCCTACAGGGCGAGATCGAGGAAACATTTCCCGGACCCATCGGGGAAGTGGTGAGTCCGACGTTCGAGATCAACGGCGAGGAGGTCACCCTCCTCGCTCCCGGACTGCCTGCCGAGGTCTGCTGCTCGCCGGACACCGCAGCCAATGTGGGAGATGCAATCCTCGCTGGGGCCGAGGGTCCGTTTGCACTCACCACACGGCCCGACTCCGACCCGGTTCATACCGCGTGGTACGACGGAAGCTTGATTGTGGAGCGGGTGTCGACATTCACCACGCCTCACAACTGTTGTGAAAGCAGAGTGGTCAACATCCAGCGGATGGCCGACCTCGTGCGCGGTTTCTACCTGGTTCCGGGACACGTCCTGTCGCTCAATGAACATGTTGGCCCTCGTACCCGCGAGAAGGGCTTCGTCCCCGCGGGTGCGATACGGGCCGGCCACCTGGTGCCGGAAATCGGCGGCGGCGTGTCCCAGTTCGCGACGACGATGTTCAACGCGGCGTATTTCGCCGGGCTCGACTTCGTGCAGTATCAGGCACACTCGTTGTACTTCTCGCGGTACCCGTATGGGCGCGAGGCGACGATCTCGAGCCCCGCTCCTGACCTGGTCATCGAGAACACCACCGAATACCCGGTCCTGGTATGGACTTCCTACACCTCGAGCTCGATCACCGTGAGCATGTATTCCACGAAGAACATCGAGGCCGAGCAGGTGGCCACGAGAACCTCGCGGCGGAACCAATGCACTTACGTGGAGACTGACCGGGAGCGAACATACTCCGACGGGAGGGTCGTGATCGACACGTTCTGGGCCCTCTACCGCCCCGCCGACGGCATCGACTGCAACGGCAACCAGATTCCGGAATAGGTCCTAAGCCGAGAACGCGGCTGCAGCTCCTATCGCCGGATCGTCACCGTATCCGAGGAGGTTGGCGATGACCAGGACCACGGCCACGAGCACGATGGCAATCAGCAGTCCGATCAGCCATGGCGGCGGCTTCGGCTTGGGGGATTTGTGCACGGGAACAACCTAGTGGTCTGTCGTTGAATACAGTCTGCTTCGATGAACAAGTCGAGAAGAACGCCAACCGAGGTCGGCTGGCGGGAGTGGGTATCCTTGCCCGAGTTCGGGATCCCCGCAATCCAGGCCAAGGTGGACACAGGTGCGGATAGCTCATCGCTGCATGCTTTCAACCAGAAACGATTCTTCCGGGACGGAGTCGAATATATCCGCTTCGACATCCACCCCTTGAAACGCTCGAAATCCTCGTCTGTCACCTGTGAGGCGCTAGTGGTCATGGAGCGGAAAGTGAAGAATCCCGGAGGCAGGACCGAGCTGCGACCGGTGATTTCGACGCCTGTCGTCGTCAACGGGGTGCAGATCAGGGCAATGATCAACCTCACCGAGCGGGACGAGATGTCCTTCCGGATGCTGATCGGGAGAAGGACTCTCCGGGGCAAGTTCCTGGTCAACCCGGGACGTAGTTATCTGGGGCCTCGCCCGGAGCTGAAAGAATGAAGATCGCAATTCTCTCCAGAAACCCGTCGCTCTACTCGACGAGGCGGCTCCGTGAAGCGGGCACAGAACGAGGGCACGAGGTGGCAGTGGTCGACTATCTGCGCTGCTACATGGATATCACCGGGGGGCGCCCCAGGGTCCTCTACCGCGGCGAGGAGGTCCAGCCGGATGCAGTCATCCCCAGAATCGCGGCGACCTACACCTTCTACGGGACCGCCGTCGTCCGTCAGTTCGAGATGGCAGATGTCTTTACCGCAGTCAGCTCCGAGGGAATCAGCCGGTCCCGGGACAAGCTTCGTTCGATGCAGCTGCTCTCGCGGGCAGGCGTCGGGCTTCCGACCACATCCTTCGCCCACTCCACCCAGGATGTGCAGGGAGTGCTCGACGTGGTCGGTGGAGCACCGGTTGTGGTCAAGCTCCTGGAGGGCACCCAGGGACTTGGTGTTGTCTTGGCAGAGACAAAGAAGGCGGCAGAGTCGGTGATAGGTGCCTTCCGGCAGCTGGATGCGAACATCCTCATCCAACAGTTCATCAAGGAGGCCGGTGGGGCCGACCTCCGCGCTTTCGTCGTCGACGGCCGGGTCATCGCTGCGATGAAACGCCAGGGGGCTCCAGGGGAGTTTCGCTCTAACCTTCACCAGGGAGGCACTGGCGAAGGGGTCAAGCTGACCGCCAAGGAGAGAGCTACTGCGATCCGGGCCGCCAAGACCATGGGATTGAGCATCGCAGGCGTCGACATGATCCAGTCCGAGACCGGGCCGATGATCCTCGAAGTCAACTCCTCTCCTGGCCTGGAGGGGATCGAGAAGGCAAGCGACAAAGACATCGCGGGCGAGATCATCGACTACATCGAAGGCAACGCCGAGATCCGGGGCTCGCGACGAAGCGATGCTTGAAGTAAGAAACGAGCCCATCTCGGTGGGCGACACAACCGTACCCCCCGGGCGCAAGGTCCGCATCGAGCTGCCATTCGCCAGGCTTTCCACCGGGTCGACTGCGGCGCTTCCGGTCGCGGTGATAAACGGCAGGAGCACCGGCCCCAACATGTGGATCTCGGGAGCAATCCACGGTGACGAGCTCAACGGTGTGGAGATCGTGCGCCGGGTGATGCGTCAGCTCGATGCCAAACGTCTCCGAGGGGCTGTGATCGCGGTGCCAATCGTCAACCCGCTCGGATTCATCCACGGTTCCCGATATCTCCCCGACCGGCGCGACTTGAATCGTGCCTTTCCCGGATCGGAACGTGGGTCGTCGGCGGCCCGGCTCGCCCATCTCTTCATGACCGAGATCGTCGCCCAATGCTCGGTGGGAATCGACTGCCACACCGCAAGCGGCCACCGCACCAATGCCCCTCAGCTGCGTGCCGATACCGAGGATCCCGAGACCATGAAGCTGGCCAGAGCATTCGGGGCGCCCTTCACGATCCACGCCCGGGTCCGTGACGGATCATTGCGAGAAGCAGCCTCTTCTCGCGGCATAACCATGCTTCTCTACGAGTCCGGTCAAGCCAACCGCTTCGACGAATCCGCGATCGAAGCCGGGGTTACCGGGATCATGCGCAGCCTGCGGTCATTGGACATGATCGACGCACGACTGCCGCGCCCCGCTCCAACGAAAGTCTTCCGGCGCACCCGATGGGTGAGGGCAAGGCGGGGAGGCCTGGTCCGGGTGGTCCCGATGTTGCAGGATCGAGTGGAGAAGGGTGAACCAATCGCCGAGATCTCCGACGCCTTCGGCTACAGACCGACGTTCGTGCGAGCCACCGAGACCGGGTGGGTGATAGGGCGAAGCCTCAATCCGCAGGTGAGCCCCGGCGACGCCCTGGTCCACATCGCCGCCGAGGAAGGATTGGTCAGGACGCCTTCTTGATCTCCTCGAGCCAGCGACGCCGGATCGCCCTTCGCTCCTTGGGCGTGTGGCCACCCCAGATGCCCTCGGGCTGGTTGCTCTCGATCGCCCAGGTAAGGCACTCAGCGGCGACGGGGCATGTGGCGCAGATCGCCTTCGCCTGAGAGATTCCGGCGAGATCGTCGGAGTCAGGAAAGAACGAAACCTCGTATGTCACTTGGACACAAGCAGCGGCTTCCCGCCACGGTGTCACTTCTAAATCAATCATTTCTCCCCAATCATGAGGTGAACCAGGTAAACGCAGCCTCAAGGCGTTTCGTTCCCGATTTCTGGGGCTTACAAACCCTGACGCGAGCGAAGGTAAATCGGCCGTCAGTCGGCCAATTCGGCCCGAGCCACCGATCTGCGGTGCACTTCATCGGGGCCGTCGGCGATCTGGAGCCACCGCCCCATCGAGTAGAGGGAGGCGATGGGAAAGTCTTCGGTGAAGCCGGCCGCTCCGAACAGTTGCATTGCCCGATCGGCGACGTAGGTAAGCAGCTCCGGGGCAGCGACTTTGATGGCCGCAATCTCGGTGCGCGCCGCCTTTGGCCCGACGTTGTCGATCATCCACGCCGTCTTGAGGACAAGGAGACGTGTTTGTTCGATGCGGATGCGTGCGTTGGCGATCCACTCCTGGACAACACCCTGTTCCGAGAGCGGCTTGCCGAAAGCGACTCTCTCCTTGGATCGCTTCACCATGAGATCGAGACAACGCTCGGCCGCACCGATGGAGCGCATGCAGTGATGGATGCGGCCAGGACCGAGCCTTGCCTGGGCGATGGCAAAACCCCCGCCGTCCTCGCCGAGCAGGTTTGCGAGCGGGACTTCGACCTCATCGAATGCGATTTCGGGGTGGCCGCCCCTGTCCTGATATCCGAAGACGGTGGGTTCCCGGACGATGTTCAGCCCCGGGCTGTCCATCGGGACGATGATCATCGACTGGCGCCGGAATGGATCGGCATCGGGATTGGTCACCCCCATCACAATCGAGACCTTGCACCGGTCTGACGCCGCACCGGAGGAAAACCACTTCCTCCCCGAGATGACATATGAGTCGCCTTCCCGGCGCATGGAAGTCTCGATGTTCGTGGCGTCCGAACTGGCCACGGCAGGCTCAGTCATCGAGAAACATGATCGGATCTCTCCGTCGAGCAAAGGCATCAGCCATTGCTCCTTCTGGTCGGGCGTGCCGAACATGTGGAGGATCTCCATGTTGCCGGTGTCGGGCGCCGAACAGTTCAGCGCCTCCGGAGCTAGAGCGGGGCTCCATCCCGTGATCTCGGCGAGCGGTGCGTACTCATGGACACTGAGCCCTGCCCCGAGCTCGGCGTCGGGCAGAAACAGATTCCACAATCCCCGAGACCGGGCTGACTTCTTCAGTTCGTCGATGATCGGCGGATGGAAGTGGGGGTCACCTGACTCGGTCATCTGGTCGGCGTAGACACTTTCGGCAGGGAACACATCCGACTCCATGAACCCTAGGAGCTGGCCCCGGAGTTCTTCGACACGATCGCTGTAGGCAAAGTCCATGGTCTGTCAGGCTACTGGCCTCTCGGCGGGCCGGGCTCGTCGGGCTCGGGATCGGATTCGTCGACAGCCAGCTTCTCTGCGGGAGTGTCGTAATCGAGAACGGGAAAGGCGCCTGATGCACCGCCGCCCCGCCCCATGAGAAGGGAGACCTCGCCCCAGAGAAGCCAACCGACCAGGATCGCCGCAAAGATCAAGTCGAGGAAAATAGCGGCAACGAGACCGGCGGCTGCAGTCACGAAGAACACGACATTGGCAATACGCTCCCCGCGATTCGGGGCGATCCGCTCGAGCAGAGACGTGAAGAGGTGCCCACCGTCGAGGGGTCTGATCGGCAGCCAGTTGACCAGGCCCCACAGTACGTTCACCCGGACCAGGTAGTAGCGGACGAATTCCGTCAGGCCGTCGAATGGTCCGAAGGAGGCGGCAGCCAGCCAGACAAGGCCGCCAAAGGCGAGGCCCGTCGCTGAGCCTGCTGCCGCAATCAGCGCCCGCTGTCCGGGCGTTATCCCTTCGTCGGGAACTGTCCACGAGGTGAGTCCTCCGATGCCGTTCAGCTCGATGGCCACCTCCGATCCGTAGTGCCTCGCGGTCAGGGCGTGGCCGAGCTCGTGAACCAGGATCGAAACGAAGATGATGACGACCCAGGCAACGATCAGATCGACCCTCGGCAGGGAAAACCCGAGGAGAACCGCGATCAGCAGAAACGATGGCCTGACTTCGATGGGGATCCCGGCAAGTTTGAATCTCAACAGGGCACCATGATGCCTCAATTGGGGAGAGACGTGAGCACAGAGCGGGAAACCGGAACCGTTCTGTGAGTGTTCGTCCACCCAGGGCGTCGCTGGACACTCACAGAACGGTGGTATCGGGCGACCTGGTTTAACGTGACCGGCATGTCACACAGCCATCTCCGGGAGGCAGTCAAAGCCGACCTCCCACGCCTCCAGGCGACCCTCGCCGACCTGGTCCGAATCCCGTCGGTAAGTGCCCCGGGATTTGACCGCGGCAACGTGCGCATGGCCGCAGACCACATCGTGGAGCTCCTCGAAGGAGCCGGGTTCGAAAACGTCCAGCTCCTCGAGCCTCCCGATGGCAACCCGGCCATCTTCGGTGAGATCCCGGCACCGGACGGTGCGCCGACCGTCCTCCTGTACGCCCACTACGACGTTCAACCCCCGGGTCCGATCGCCGAGTGGGAGACCGGACCGTTCGAACCGTTCGAGAAGGACGGCCGTCTTTATGGCAGAGGGGCATCCGACGACAAGGCCGGGATCATCATGCACCTGGGAGCTGTTGCTGCTCACGGCGAAGACCTGCCTGTGGGCGTGCAGGTTTTCTTCGAGGGGGAAGAAGAGGCCGGTTCGCTCTCACTCGCCGGCCTGCTCGATGAGTACTCCCATCTACTGAAACCCGACATCATCGTGATCGGCGACGGAGGGAACTGGGCCGTCGGCGTGCCTGCCCTCCTCACTTCGCTCCGGGGCCTGGCCGCGGTGTCGTTCGAGTTAAGGACGCTGAAATCTGCGGTTCATTCGGGGCAGTACGGCGGCGTTTACCCGGACGCGCTGACCGCTCTCACCCGGCTCCTGGCCACCCTCCACGACGACGCCGGCAACATCGCCATCGAAGGCTTGGTCTCCGAAGAGGTGGGTGGTGGGCTCGACGTCCCTTCCGACCTTGCCCGCCAAATAATTGGCGTGGTCGATGGTGTTGAAGAGATCGGTTTGGGATCGATAGCCTCGCGTCTGTGGACGCGACCGAGCATATCGGTCCTCGCCATCGACGCACCGGCGGTTGCCGATGCGATCAACCAGCTAGTGCCCTCAGCGCGGGCCAAGGTCAGCATGCGGATTGCGCCCGGTCAGGATGCAAGGGAGGCGTTGGAAAAGCTGAAGGCGCATCTCACCGACAACGCTCCCTGGGGGACTTCTCTCAGCTTCTTCCACGAGGAATTCGGCGAAGCCTCGGTCCTCGACACGGACGACCCCGTCGTCAAGCTATGGGAGGACGCCTTCCGGGAGGCGTTCGACAACGAACCCGTCCATATGGGTGCCGGAGGCTCGATCCCGTTCATCGCCACCTTCGCCGAACTCTTCCCCGAGGCTCCGATCCTGGTCACAGGTTGCGGCGACCCAACATCTGCAATCCACGCCCCGAACGAGAGCCAGGACCTGGCCGACCTCGAGCGCTCGGTGCTCGCCGAAGCGATTGCTTTCTCTTTGTTGGCCGCGACTTAGGCGCCGGGGTCGGGTGCTCTGGCGCCAGTAAAACCGAGCTGCCGCCATGCCTCGTAGACCACGATGGCGGTGGCATTGGACAGGTTGATCGAGCGAACGCCGGGAACCATCGGAATCCGGGCGGTTGCAGTCAGCCACGGCAGAGCCTGGACCTCATCGGGCAGACCCACGGACTCGGGTCCGAACAGAAGCGAGTCACCCGCCTGGTACGCGATGTCGGAATAGGCAGATCGTCCGTCGACGGTGAATGCGAAGACCCTCGATGGCGACTCGGCGGTCCTCCATGCGTCGAGATCGGAATGGACTTTGACCACCGCCCGATCCCGGTAATCCATGCCCGCCCTGCGGAGCCGGGCATCGTCCATCTCGTAGCCAAGGGGTTCGATCAGGTGGAGTCGGCATCCCGTAACCGCCGCCAGCCGCATCGCGTTGCCAGTGTTGGGCGGGATCTCGGGCTCAAAGAAGACGATCGAGAACATCAGCGGATGTCGAACAGCCGCATCTCGGTGTCCTCGATCTCGCGCAACCCTTCGTAGTCGACTTCGACAGCGTCAATGCCCCTCGACTCGGCGAGAACTCGCGCCTGCGGTGCGATCAGCTGGGCGGCAAGAATTCCCCGGACCGGGCTCAGGCGGGGATCGTGGTTGAGCCGTTCGAGATATCTCGTGAGCTGCTCTACTCCGTCGATGTCGCCACGCCGCTTGATCTCGACGGCAACCGTTCCCCCGGCACGCCCCGCGCACAAGAGGTCGACGGGGCCGATGTCCGTTTGGTACTCGCGTCTGATCAGTGTCAGGCCCTCCTCCAGCACCCACGGCTTGTCGGCGAGCAGAACCTGAAGATGCTCCTCGACGCCGTCTTTGACCAGGCCAGGGTCGTCCCCCAGGTCATGAGTGACGTCCTCGAGGACTTCAGCGATCGATATGACCAGTTCCTCCCCCTTCCTGTTCGAGACAACCCACCGCTCCTCTTCCATCACCAGGGTGTTGGGGGCGACCATCCAGTTGAGCGGCTTGGAGGCATTCCCGTCGGAGTGGATGGCCAGGGTGCCGTCGGCCTTGACCATGATCAACCGAACCGCTTCGGGCAGATGCGCTGTCAACCGACCCGAGTAGTCAACGGTGCACCGGGCAATGACAAGACGCATCCAGAGTTTCTACCAGATTCGAGACCTTGGTCCATCTCTCCACCCGCCCGAAGGTTGGAGGGAGTACGGCGACGTCCTATCTCTTCCCCCGCACGCAGGGTGGGGGAAGTACGGCGACGAAGGAGCCGGGAGGGGGACTCGCAATCACCCACGCTGTTGGGACGCGACCGCTTTCAACTTGGAGAGTTTCAAGCCCCTTACCTCCCCGCCCTCGGAGGGCGGGCAGGAACCTTTCCCCCATTCGACTACGTCTCTGGGGGAACAGCCGCTCGCTACGCTCGCTTGGTCTTGCGGCTGAAGACGAACCAGATGGCGTATACCCAGACTGCAGCGAGGATGATGCGGACCACGGTGTTGTCGATCAGGAAGATGGCCGAGGTACCCAGGGACAGTGTGATCGCCGTCGCCGCCCACCACTTCATCCGCACCGTCAAGCCGCCGCGGTAGGCGCCGACCATCCTGCCGAAGTATCGATGGTTGATGAGCCAGCTGTACAAGCGGTCGGACGATCGGGCGAAGAAGAAGGCGGCAAGGACCACGAAGTCGAAGGTGGGGATGCCGGGAATGAAGCTGATGGCGGCGAAGGCAAGACAGATCAGGCCGAGAAGCAGGTACACGCCACGGACGAGCACGCTTCTCGGTTTGCGCGGTACCGATGTTTCTACAGACATGGCCATCCGGACAGGAACCTATTCCCACGCTGAACCGACAGCCAGTCGGAAAAGCCGATCACCGACCCGGCTCCTCGACTTGTTCCTTTTCCTTCCCACGACGTTTTAGTATCTGGCTGTGCCCATCGCATCACCAGACAAGTATCGCGAGATGTTCGATTCCGCCCGCGCCGGCGGATGGGCCCTCCCCGCGATCAACGTAACCTCCTCAACCACCCTGCTCGCCGCCTTCGAGGGGTTCTCCGAGGCCGGGTCCGACGGCATCGTCCAGGTCTCATACGGGGGCGCCGAATTCGCCTCGGGACAATCCAATAAGTCGATGAAGGTCGGTGCTGTCGCTCTCGCCGAGTTCGCTTATGCCGTCGCTGACCAGTACCCGGTGAACATCGCCCTCCACACCGACCATTGCCCTGCTGACAGAGTCGACGGGTTCATCCGTCCGCTCCTCGAAGTGAGCAAGAACACCGTAAAGAACCATGGTGCTCCCATGTTCCAGAGCCACATGCTCGATGCCTCGAGCTTGCCAATGGAGGAGAACCTCGCGCTGGCCGCTGAGCTGCTGGAGAAGTGTGCCGCGCTTGACATCGTCCTCGAACTGGAGATCGGCATCGTCGGAGGCGTCGAAGATGCAACCGACAACACGGACATCGACCGGTCGAAGATGTACACGTCTCCCGAGGACATGGTCCGGGTAACAGAGGTTCTCGGGACGTTCGACAAGGGGCTCTACCTGCTTGCCGCAGTCTTCGGCAACGTCCACGGCGCCTACAAGCCTGGCGCCGTTCAACTCGACCCGACAATCCTCCGAGATGGGCAGAAGGCAGTCGAAGAGCGATTCGGGGCGGACTCACGCCACTACCTGGTTTTCCACGGCGGAAGCGGTTCGTCCCTTGACGAAATCCACGAGACGCTGGGCTACGGCGTGGTCAAGATGAACGTCGACACCGATTGCCAGTATGCATATACCCGCCCCATCGTCGACCATATGTTCACCAACTACGGCGGCGTGTTGAAGGTCGACGGGGAGGTCGGGGACAAAAAGTCCTACGACCCTCGTGTCTACATGAGGAAAGCCGAGTCGGGTATGGCGGCACGAGTCGTCGAAGCATGCGTCCAGCTCAGGTCGGACGGAAAGACAATCGGCTGACCTATGGATGATCCACAACCGAACTATCGCACCTGGGCGACTTCGGATCGCCTCATCCCCAATGCATTCGTCAAACCGTTCATCCGGTTCACACAGATCGAGGCTTCCTCGGGAATTGTCCTCCTCCTGTCGGCGATCGTCGCCATCGTCTGGGCCAACTCGGCCTACTCGGAGACTTACTTCTCGATACTCGAGGAGCACCTGACGATCAGCATCGGCGGCTTCCACTTCGAGGAATCGGTGCTCCACGTGATCAACGACGGCTTCATGGCAATCTTCTTCTTCGTTGTTGGCCTCGAGATAAAGCGGGAGATGGTGCTCGGGGATCTTCGCGACCGGAAGGTGGCTTCGCTTCCCGTCATGGCCGCCCTCGGCGGAATGATCTTTCCTGCCCTCGTCTACCTCGCGTTCAACGCCGGCACAATTGCCGGCCACGGCTGGGGGATCCCGATGGCCACTGACATTGCATTTGCGATCGGGATCGTCGCACTTCTCGGCAGCCGGGTCCCGCCCGGGGCCAAGCTTTTCCTCCTGGCACTGGCGATCGCCGATGACATCGGTGCGATTTCGGTGATCGCGATCTTTTACACCGCTGATCTGAACCTCTTCTACCTGGGGGCGGCGGTCCTCGGCCTGGCCATCGTCTGGGGGGCCAGTCGGGTGAATATCCGTGCTCTCATCTTCTATATCCCCATGGCGCTCCTGATCTGGTATTTCACGCTGGAGTCCGGGGTTCATGCCACGCTGGCCGGGGTGGCGTTGGGGTTCCTCACACCCGCGAGGGCGTACTTCAGCCCCCGCCAGTTCGATGCGAGGGCCAGGGCGACACTCGACCTCTTCCCGGTGGAACCTGATTCGCCGGCCGCCCAGGAGCGGGCCGAGCACGAGGTGGTTGAGATGCTCCAGACCTCTCAGGAGTCGATTTCGCCGCTGAGCCGCCTGGAGCACAACCTGGTCGGGTGGAGCTCATATGTGATAGTTCCCCTGTTTGCACTGGCCAATGCAGGAGTCGACTTTCGAGACACTTCCATCACCGAGGCGGCGACGTCGGCAATCGCGCTCGGTGTCGCGCTCGGTCTCGTCGCCGGGAAGGTGGTCGGGATCAGCTTGTTCACCGTCGCCGCGGTCAAGTTGGGTATGGGCAAGCTTCCCAAGGGAACGACATGGACGCACATCGTCGGCTTGTCAGCCGTGGCTGGCATCGGATTCACGGTGTCGTTGTTCGTGGCCGGTCTTGCCTTCCCCGCTACGGAGCAATCTGACCTGGCGAAAGTGGGGATATTCGTGGGTTCGGCTGTGGCCGGTGTCATCGGATCTCTTATCCTCCTCAGTACGAAGAAACCCGGAGAGCCGGTTTCCACTAAGTGAAAAACCCGCCGCTGCGGTACGACTGCATCGAGTGCGGTGGGGCTGCCCACCTCATCAGCTACCTGCCTGAAGACGGAGAAGTCGAAACAGGTGTATCACTGGCGTACCGATGCTCAGACTGCAACGACCGATTCGACGTGGTGTGGGAGGCAGATGACGGGAGCGATCTCACGCCCAGCGATGGACGTTGATCGACTCCGGGTCGACTCCAAAACGAGCACAGAATTCGAGAAACGGCCCTTCCGGAACACCCTTCCACTCCAGGTCTTCCAGGCTCTCCTTGATCGGCACATCGAGACGGAGCGTTGTCAGCTCCCTGAAGAGAAGGGCGTCGTCCATCCCCGCGGCGAGAGTGGCGGCCAGCTTCTCCGCTCCACGCACCGCAACCCCCCAATCTGCCGGCGAAGGTGGGATCATCTCAAGACGGGGAAACCTGCCCAACACGGCCGACGCGGACTTGGCACCCCACCCGGGCAGGCCGGGCACACCGTCCGCGGTGTCGCCGACAAGAGCTAGGTAGTCGGGTATCGACTCGGGGTGGACCCCGAACTTCTCGACCACTCCGTCTTCGTCGACCATTTTCGACTCGCGCCGGTTGTAGGTGACGATCTTGTCCCCAATGACCGCCTGGCAGAGATCCTTATCCGGTGAGCAAATGACAACCCGGTCGACGTCGTCGACCCAGCGAACCGCTGCTGCAGCCAGTGTGTCGTCCGCCTCGAACTCGATGTTGCGCCAGACAACTACGCCGATGGCTTCGAGGGCATCCTCGGCCCATGGGAACTGGCGAAGGAGGATCTCGTCCATGCCAATCGAGCTCTTGTAGGCCGGGAACATCTCGTTCCGGAAGGATTCGATGACGGTATCGAAGCTCGCAGCCAGGTGAGTGACCCCCGGCTCCCGCAACAACAACAGGGTCGAGTCGATGATGCCGAACGTTGCCCGGATGTCATCGCCGTCAGCTGAGACAAGGGTGTCCTTGCGACCGAAGTGGGCACGGAACAACTCATAGGTAGCATCCAGTAGGTGGAGATTCACGACACAGATCCTAAAGCAGATCCGCCGAAAGACCCCTGGGATGATGTGACCGACCGGTTCGGCGAGCTCGGAGACCGGCTCAAGTCAACGTATCGCAAGGTCGCCGACGAGCACGGCCCCACCGAGGAGGAGATCAAAGGCGCCTTCGCCACGCTTGCAGGAGCCTGGGACCAGGTGGCCGAGTCTGCGACCGACATCCTGCGTGACCCCGGGACCCGCGAGGGATTGAAGAAGGCCGCCAGTTCGCTGGCCAGTGCCCTTGGCTCGACCCTCAGCGAACTGAGCTCGGAGTTCGCGCCAGGCCGGTCGCAGTCGTCGGAGTCGACGGAAGAGGAATAACAAGGAGTCCGTTGGATAATGCCGTTGCCCAGATTGGCGGCCAGGCGCGCCAGTCGCAAGGCCGAGGTTTCGTCACTCCTCGGGTTGGAATGGCGGGGCCGAGAA
>Ga0299907_10000201_pt1 | contig 26064 bp, 25 predicted proteins | sample RVTome_16_FD_198680 | JGI IMG/M metagenome (GOLD analysis project Ga0299907, IMG submission 198680) | Soil microbial communities from uranium-contaminated site in the Upper Colorado River Basin, Wyoming, United States - RVT152D67 (version 2) ...
GCGTTTGGCTGGGGCTTGGAGCACCTGAGGCCCGGAGATCGCATCATGTCCACGGAGATCGAGCATCACTCGAATCTCGTGCCGTGGCAGATGGTGGCAAAGCGAACCGGCGCGGTTCTCGATCACATCCCGATGACCGATGACTTCAGACTCGATCTCGATGCCTACGAGAAGAAGTTGGGACCTGACGTGAAAATGGTGGCAGTGACCGGGATGTCCAATGTCCTCGGCATCCTCCCCCCGGTGCGACGCATCGCCGACCTCGCCCACCAACACGGCGCCCGAGTGGTAGTCGACGCGGCGCAGATGGTGCCCCATTCTGGAGTCGACGTCACCGAGCTCGGCGCCGATTTCGTCGCATTCTCCTCTCACAAGATGTTGGGCCCCACTGGTATCGGAATCCTCTGGGGACGCCTCGACGCCCTGGAGGAGACCGAGCCTTTCGAAGGCGGCGGGGAGATGATCTCCGATGTCACCCTTTTCGAGTCGACGTGGGCCGAGATCCCCCATCGTTTCGAAGCGGGAACGCCTCCGATCATCGAGGCCGTCGGTCTTCATGCCGCGATCGACTACCTGGACGCCATTGGAATGGACCAAGTGTTTCAGCACGACCGAGAGCTGACCGAGATCGCCCTCGATCGACTGAGTGACGTCCCCGGCGTGCAGATTCAGGGCCCACGTGGGATGGAAGACCGCGGCGGTGTGGTTTCCATGACCATGGAAGGGATCCACGCACACGACCTGGCCACGATCCTCGACGACGGAGGAGTTGCGATCAGGGCCGGCCACCACTGCGCCAAGCCGCTCATGAGACGAATGGGAGTCACGGCTACGGCCCGTGCGAGTTTCTACGTCTACAACGACGAAGAGGACGTCGACGCCCTGGTCCGAGGGTTGCGACGCGCCGGTGAGCTGTTTGGGCTGGCATCATGAGCCTCGAGGATCTATATCGCGAGGTCATCCTCGACCACTACCGCAACCCGCGCAACAAAGGGCACCTCGACAGTCCCGACGCGGTAGCAGAAGGAGTGAATCCTCTCTGCGGTGACGAGATCACCATCGAGCTCAACTTCGACGGTGACGTCGTCAGTGACGTGGCGGTTTCAGGTCAAGGCTGTTCCATAAGCCAATCATCGGCCTCGATGATGACCGATGCGATAAAGGGAAAGAGCCGGACGGAGATCGAGGCTTTGACCACCAAGTTCAGAGACATGATGTCTCTCGACGGTGAATCCGACATCGGGCTGGATCCGGAGCGGCCGGGGGCGGTGCTCGGCGACCTGGAGGCACTACAGGGAGTCCGTAAGTTCCCGGTCCGAATCAAGTGCGCCAGCCTCGGCTGGAACGTCCTGATCGACGCTCTGGCCCCTACCAGCTAGCGAAGACCGCCTTCGGTCATCTTCAACAGGTCCAACGCTGCGTCGAGCTCTTCGGCCGTCATCAGACCCTCTTCCAGCACGAGCTCACGGATCGACCTGCCACTGGCCACTGCCTCTTTCGCAATCCGCGCCCCGTTGTCATACCCGATGTGGGGGTTGAGGGCGGTGACGACGACGGCATTCCTCTCCACCAGCTCACGGGGTCGACCGTCATTGACCTCGATCCCATCGACACAACGCGTGGCAAAGATCCTCGAGGCATTGGCGAGCAGACTCACCGACTCGAGCAGGTTGTGGGCCATCACCGGCATCATCACGTTCAACTCGAAGTTGCCATTGGCCCCGCTCCAGGTGATCGTGCTGTCGTTGCCGATCACCTGAGCCGCGACCTGCATCACCATCTCCGACATGACCGGATTGACTTTGCCCGGCATGATCGAGGATCCGGGTTGGAGGGCTGGGATCTTGATCTCTGCGAGGCCCGATGTCGGTCCCGAGCCGAGGAAGCGAACGTCGTTGGCGATCTTGAACATGGACACCGCAACCGTCTTGAGAGCACCTGACGCCAAGACCACCGCATCCTTGGACCCCTGGGCCTCGAAATGATCGTCGGCCTCACGTAACGGGTACCCGGTCCGCTCCGCCATCAGGGCGATGACCGCAGGGGCAAAGCCCTCGGGAGCGTTGATGCCGGTTCCCACCGCGGTGCCGCCCAGAGCCAGCTCCTCGAGCTCGGGAAGAGCCCTGGTCAACCGGGCAACGCCTTTGCGGATCTGTGCCGCCCACCCGGCGAACTCCTGGCCGAGAGTGACCGGGGTGGCGTCCATGAGATGGGTTCGACCCGACTTGACCACCTCGGCGAACTCGAGCGACTTTGCCTCGAGTGACTCGGAGAGAATCTCGAGTGCCGGGATGAGGTCCTCCCGGACCGAGGCCACCGCGGCCAGGTGGATCGCGGTCGGGATGACGTCGTTCGACGACTGCCCGAAGTTGACGTGGTCGTTGGGATGCACCGAAGGCGCCCCCGGCTCACCACCGAGAATCTCGCTGGCCCGTGCCGCTATGACTTCGTTGGCGTTGGTGTTGGTGGACGTTCCCGACCCGGTTTGGAAGATGTCGAGCACGAAGTGCTCGTCGAGCTCGCCGTCGGTGACCTCGTCGGCGGCCTTGCGAATCGCCTCGGCCACGGCGGTGTCGAGGTGCCCTGCCCGGCCGGCCACGGTGGCGGCCGAGCCTTTGATCAGGCCCAAAGCGGATATGAAGCGCCGGCCGAACCGGTGATCTGAGATCGGGAAGTTGTCCACCGCCCGTTGTGTGGAAGCCCCGTAGAAGGCGTTGACCGGGACCTGCACCTCTCCCATCGAGTCCTTCTCGACCCTGTAGTCCAATATCACTCCTTTTGCCTCGACGGTAGTGCCCTGAAGTTGGTGATCAGGTGAGTAGGTGCCTGCCATCGGAGTAGACCGCGTCGAGACGATCCCGGAGCTTCGATTCCAGATCGACGGCTTGGGCCGCCACAAGAAGCAACCGAATCAGACCTTGGAAGTCTTGAAGTGAGATCTCTTCCATCATCGGTCTGGCTGGGCCGGCCCCGGTCTCGACGTCGTCCAGGTTGCCCATGTTGTGGTAGCTCCCGAGGGGAAGACAGAGACCCGTAGCCTGGTACCCGTAGACGCCAAAGGCCGTGGCCTCACACGATCCGCCGGCCATCAGCTTTCGCTGATGGGGTATGTCCGTTGTCGCCATCACCTGACTGACGAGGTTGGTCAACTCCTGATCGAAAACAGTGGCGGCGTCCCCAACCCGGATCACCGGTCCCCCACCGATCGGTGCCTCCGTCGAGGCGCGAGAGGTCTCGATCGAGAGGAGCCTGGCGTCGGCCGGAAGGGCTCCGTTCTTGACCGCGTGAATGGCTCCGACAAAGCCGACCTCCTCGGCTCGAGTCAGCAGCACCCCGAAATGTCGAAGGTCGGGCCGGCTCCTCGCCCGATCCAATGCCGCCAGAGCGGCCGCACAACCGGCGAGATCGTCGCAGGCTGGAGCGAGAAGCAGCCCGGGACGAGGCTGACGTTTAGGGAACCGCCATCGCGCTATGTCATTTGGCGCGGGAACCGGGCCGGTGACCCGGATCACCCCGGTCTGGGTGCCAGGATCGTACGAAGAGACTCGCCCGGACCTTGCTTCACCGGTCACGAACACCACCTGGGCGTCCCGGAAGTACTCGGGTCTCACCCCGCCCCGAAACTCGAACCGCGCCTCGGTGCCTTCGACCCCGGTGACGACGAATGCCGGATGATCCATGTGGGCAACGGCCAGCACCGGTGACTTAGTCTTGCGGCCCTTCTGGGTGACGAGCAGGTTGCCTCCGCCGTCTCGGCTCAGCTTGAGATCATGACGCCGCCCCACCCAGGCTTCGACCCAAGCGATGACATGGTGCTCGAGACCAGAGGCGGTGGGGAGATTGGTGAGCTCTGTGAGCCATTTCTCCGCGGCGGGGCCAGAGGCCATCACCGCACCATCCGGACACGACCCTGGTGCGCCCACAGACGGGAGGAGATCACAAGTCGAATGGAGTCTCGGTGAAGAAGTCTGAAGGCTTGGGTTTGACTTCGGCCTCTGGCTTCTTCAGCCCGAGACGCGACCTAACACCCTCATAGCCGCCCGCTTCCAGCTCTTCGGCCAACTCAGTGCCCCCAGAGTCGACGATCTTCCCATCGATCATCACGTGGATCCGATCCGGCGACAGGTACTTGAGGATCCGGTTGTAGTGGGTGATCAAGACGACAGCGAGGTGAGGTGACCGCATCTCTTCGACGGCCTCCGCCACCTGCTTCACCGCGTCGATGTCGAGACCCGAGTCGATCTCGTCGAGAAGAGCCACCTTTGGCCTCAAGACTGCCATCTGGAAGATCTCCGACCGCTTCTTCTCGCCTCCGGAGAGGTCGTTGTTGAGGGACCTATCGAGGAAGCGGGTCATGTCGAAACGCTTGGCTTCGGTCTCGATCCGATCTAACGCGTCGGCTTCCTCCATCCCGCGCTCATCTGCCGCCTCGATGAGAAACTCACGAAGATGGACGCCCGGCACCTCGGTTGGATACTGGAAACTCTGTAGCAGCCCGAGCCGGGCACGTTCGTCGACCTCGAGCGACAAGAGATCCTGTCCCTCGAGGCGGGCACGGCCCGAGACCTGATAGCCCTCCATCCCGGTGAGAACATGACAAAAGGTGGACTTGCCGGATCCGTTGGGCCCCATGATTGCGTGAACCTCTCCGAATGGGATCTCGAGGTCGAGCCCGTCCAGGATCTGCTTCGTTTCCACCGAGGCCTCGAGACCCTTGACATCCAGGGCGACGCTCATGAGCCCTCCAAGACCAGATAGACGGTCCCGTCTTCGATGGAGACGGGATATGTGGGAACAGACCGTGTGGCCGGCAGCGACAGGGGCTCACCGGTGGTCATGTCGAACTCCGAGCCGTGTCGGGGACATTCGACCTCATGGTCGAAGACCTCGCCCTCGGCGAGCGAGGCCTCGGCATGAGAGCATCGGTCACCGATGGCATAAACTTCTTCTCCTACTCGAAACACGGCGATCCGCTCCTCGCCGACGGTGACACGTATGCCCCTGTCGCGAGGCAGGGTGTCCAGCTCGCCAATCTCGACCTTCATGCGACCCGCCCCTCCTCTTGGGCCGTCACGAACCTTCGGAAGACCTCCTCGGACACCGGTGCCTCCAGCCCTTCGACGGGGAGCCGATCGATGACCTCCTGGAAGAATCCCCGAACCAGGAGCCGCTCGGCCCGTTCGCGAGAAAGACCGCGACTCTGCAGGTAATAGAGGTGGTTTCGCTCCAGGGGACCCACCGAGGAGGCGTGTCCGCAGATCACGTCGTTGCACAGGATCTCGAGGTTGGGCACCGACTGAGCCTTGGCGTTCTCGGAGAGAACGAGGTTGCGGTTGGTCTCGAATGTCGAGGTCCGGGTTGCATCCTTCTCGATGCGAAGCAGACCGGTGAACACACTCTGGGCATCGTCCTCGACTGCCCCCTTCAGGAAAACGTCCGAAGTGGTGTTCTTGCCCTCGTGGTTTATCACCATTCGATAGTCGAGAGTCTGATCACCTTCGCCGAAATAGAGTCCGACAACCTCCGACGATGCACCGTTCCCGACCAGGTTCACGCCAAGGTCGAGACGTCCCAGCTTGCCTCCCAACCCGATCTCACCTATCCGTGACGTGGAGTCACGGCCTAGCACCACCCGCTGGTGCACCACCGAGGTGGCGGCATGATCGAGGCTTTGAACTGAGACGTATCGCAGCCTGCCTCCGTCGGCGACCTCGAGGTCGACCCTGGGAACGATGAGCAAGCTGACTCCTTCGGCCGACCGGTATTCGACGACCACGCGTGCCTCGGCGTTCTCGCCGACCCTCACCAACAGATGTGGGAATGACGCCGATCCCTCGGTGGTGCCGTGAATCTCGACGACCAGCGGCGCCTCCATGACGCGGTCGCGCTCGAGCTCGATGAGCAGACCGTCGGAGGCAAAGGCTGCATGCGCCGCGGCGAGCTTGTTGTGATCGACCGGGAGAAGAGCGGCGAGTCCCGGGTCGGCCTCGAGCTCGGAGAACTTGGTGACAGTGGCGACATCCGAGTTGCTCTCGACTATCGAGCCGTCGACGATCAGAACGTGTCCCGAACGCTCCGGGAGCGAGGCCACAAATGGCCCCGATTCGAGAGGTGTGCCTGGTGCGTAAACCGGCGTGAGCTCGTCAAACGAGAGGTCGAAGTCGACATATCGCCAGTCCTCCTCGGCTCCGGTCGGCTCGGTCAGACCGGTGAACACCTCGTAGGCAGCGGCCATCTGCTCCAGCCGCCAGGCCGGGGCAGACGACTGGATCTGAGCAAGGTTTTCCAAGTCGAACGCGATCAAAGCGTGCTCCAAGAGGGAGCCATGAATGGTATTTCACCTACCGCCATAGTGCGAATTACCAATTTCTCCAGCGAGCGGAGCGAGCCGTTTCTCCCCCCAGCCAACGGAGTGAGCGTTGGGGGAGTCCCCCGAAGGGGGGGAGGGGGGTCTTGGTGGGAGGAGGGTTTTACTCCAACCTGCTCAGAGCATCGACGGTCACCGATGACTCGGCATTCCAGAGCATCCAGCCCAAACCGAATTCCTCGGCCGATTCGATCTGTGCTCGAACCTGTTCTTTGGTGTAGCCAAAGTCCTGGAGCCAAGGCCGAACAACGACGTTTCGAGACAGCCTCTCCAACCCGTCCTCGATAGCGCGGGTCACCATCGGCCCGGGGTGGTCGTTTGGGCTCTCGAATCCGTACCAGTCAGTCGTGTAGTGCGACGGATAGACCATGGGAGAGGCAACATCGACGATGTCAGTCACATCCTCCCAGCGCTGGCCTATCCCACCATCGGTGACATCCGTGGTGGTGAATCCGAAGACATCGGCCGCTACCGCGCAGCCCATCGGATGCAGCAGCGCCACCGCTTCTCGCAGGAAGGCGATGATGGTCGCGGTCCTCACCTCGAGACTCACCCCGCCATCGAATGTGGCCGCTTCGGTTCGGTCGTCGGGGAACCTGACGTAGTCGAACTGCACTTCGTCCACACCCATGGCGCACACCTCTTGGGCCAGGGCAAGACCGTACGCCTGCGCCTCCGGGTCAGTTGGATCGAGGAAGTACTGTCCGCGTGACTGGTACGGCGCGTTGAGCCCCGAGTCCCAGACCGCCATCGACGGTTTGCGAATCGATGCGGTCGGATCGTTGAAGACCACCAGGCGCCCGATGAGGTAGAGATCGGCCTGCTCCGCCCTGGCCGCGATCTCACTGAGGTCATAGCGCGCCTCAACCGCATCGACCTCGTGAGCCACTGGATCCTCGCTGTCATACCAAACCAGCCCGGACTCGTCCTTGAGGTCGACCATCAGCGCGTTGAGCTCGGTGTTCTCGGCCATATCGAAGAAGAAGTCGATGTCGTCACCAGCGGCCTCGCCGGAGATGTGGACCGCACGGGCGATGAATGGGTTCATCTCCACGATCGACTCTCCCACCCCGCCATCCCAATCGAACGTCGTCTCAACCCAAGCCGGCCGTGAGACACTCACCGCGCCCGGCTCAGCCCCGCGGATGCTGAAGCGCCCTTCGAGGTCGGTGACTCCCGAGGCCTGCCCCGCCACCACCATGGCAGCCTCGACCGGCGATTCGCTCTCGTCGGTGACCCGCCCCCGGAGAATCCGCGCATTGAGCACAACGTCGAACACCCCGTCGGGCCGCTCGGCGATGGTGAGCGTCCTGGGGACATGACCAGGTGCGCTCACCTCGAGAACCGAGGCCGATCGCCTCCATTCGATCTCGATCGTCCCGTCCTCGGCGCTGGTCCCCACCTGGCTGCTGTTGACGTCGATCGAGGCCGCCACAATCGGCGACCCGAGGTCGTCGAGAACACGCAGTGTGTACGGAGTCGCACGACCTAGGAGCGACCAACCGGCCCAAAGCGCCCAGACGATGGTGAGCGCAACCAGCAATTGAAACTGGGTTCGGCGCGCCACTGAACCACCGAGCGTACCCGTAATGACACACAACGCGAGAGAAAGTGTTTGCCAGATTCAGCCAGCACCGTTAGTTTTCCACAGGGGTCCGATAGGAGGCCAGATTGGGGAAGGCCACAAGGGCCAAAGACGCCAGACCGGAGCGGGGCTCGAGCCCGGCTGACACCGTCGGTCTCTACCTCGACGAAGTATCCGCCCATCTTCTACTGACAGCCGAAGACGAGGTACATCTGTCCCGTTCCATGGAAATGGGCAGGAAAGCAAAGGCGGCACTCGAAACAGGCGATTACGAGCTCGCCGAGCGTGCCCGGCTGATGCGTCTCGTCGCCGAAGGCGACGAGGCCAAGATGACTTTCATCAGGTCAAACCTCCGCCTGGTGATCTCCATCGCCAAGCGCTACACCGGGCGTGGCCTGGATCTCCTCGACCTGATTCAGGAGGGCAATCTCGGCCTGATCCGTGCTGTGGAGAAATTCGACTGGCGCAAGGGGTTCAAGTTCTCGACGTACGCCACGTGGTGGATCCGCCAGGCGATCACCAGAGGGCTGGGAAACAACGGGAAGACGATCCGCCTGCCGGTTCACATGGTCGACGTCGTTCGCACCGTTCAAGACACCCGACAGAGCTTGCACGACAAGTACCACCGGGCACCCACCCTTGAGGAGATCTCCGAGGCCTCAGGGCTCGACACCGAGAGGGTGCTGGCAGCGTTGGAGGCCCCGGCCGAGACGGTGTCGCTGGACCGCCCCGTGGGTGAGGATGGGGACGCGTCCCTCCAGGACTTCGTCGAAGACGCCGCCGCGGCAGATCCGGAGGCAAGAGCTGCGGCCGCCTGGCGTCGGGATCGGTTGATCAAAGCGCTCAAGATCCTCGACCCCGAGGAACAGCAAGTCCTTTGGCTCCGTTTCGGGTTGGACGGGGATGAGCCGTGGACCCTGTCCGATGTGGGCAAGGTGATCAACTCGACACGCGAACGAGTTCGCCAGATCGAAGCCAGGGGTCTGGCAAAGCTCCGCCATCCCAGCTGCGACATCGATCTCCAAGCACTGCTGTAAGAAGGCCCCCCTCGCCGTTGTCCCCCCTTTCCGAAGGGGGGACCGACCGAGCTAAGCGAGGTCGAGGGGGGTTCGCCCACACACCCCTCGCCCGGCCTCCGGCCGGACGGTCCCCCCGCTCCGCAGGGGGACAACAGAAGGGGAGACCGGCTGAGCGAAGCGAAGCCGAGGGGGTTCGCCCACCACAGCGCCCCCTTCGCGGGCTCACTACACGCTGTTTCGCAGCGCCCTGGCCAGACGGGCCATACCTTCGTCGGCTTCCTCCTCGGTGATCGACATCGGTGGAGCCAGACGTAGAGTGTTTCCGTAGAGCCCGCCTTTACCGATCAGAAGACCCTCCTCCCGGGCGGCTTCGAGCACGGCAGCCGCCTTCTCCGGTGCCGGAGCGCCATCGGGGCGAACCAGCTCGACCCCGATCATCAGTCCCTTGCCCCGCACCTCACCAATCATCTCCAGTTCCTCCGAGAGCGGGATCAGATTCTGCATCAGGCGATTACCCACTTTCAGCGAATTGGTCTGCAGGTCGTTGGTGAGGACGAAGTCGAGATTTGCCAGCGCCCCCGCCGTTGCCAGAGGATTGCCACCGAAAGTCGAGATGCCGAGCGCCGGGTAGGCCTCCATGATCTCGGCTGGTGCCACCACGCCGCCGATGCTCAGACCGTTGCCGACACCCTTGGCAAAGGTCAGCAGGTCGGGGGTGATCCCGTGCGCCTGGTACCCCCAGAAATGCTCCCCGGTGCGACCCCACCCGGTCTGCACCTCGTCCGAGATGAAGAGGATCCCATGGCGGTCGAGGACCTCCTTCATCGCCTTGAAGAACCCGTCGGGCGGGGTGACGAACCCGCCTACTCCCTGGATCGGCTCGGCGATCATCACTGCGGCGTTGCCCGCGGTGGCCACTCCGAGCAGGTCTTCGAGGTCCGCCACACATGCCGCGATGAACTCCACGTCGGGGAGATGCCCGAACGGGCTGCGCAGTTTGTAGCCACCGTGGACGTAGGTGACCTGGAACGGGGAGAAGCTGGTGCCCGACCAGGCTCTCTGACCGGTCACCGCAATCGCCGAGTGCGACTTGCCGTGATAGCTCCCACGAAACGCCAGCACTTGATTCGATCGCCGGTACGTGGTCGCCAGCATCAGGGCCGCGTCATTGGCCTCGGTGCCTGAGTTGGTGAAGAAGACTTTGGCATCAGGGATACCGGACAACCCGGCGATCTTCTCGGCGAGCTCGATCTGAGACTCGATAAGGTACAGAGTCGAGGTGTGGAGCATCCGGTCCGCCTGTGCCTTTATCGCTGCAACCACCTCCGGAACCCTGTAACCGGACATGGTGACCAGGATCCCCCCGAAGAAATCGAGATAGCGATTCCCTTCGGCGTCGGTCACCCAGCGCCCGTCTCCGTCAACGATCGATATCGGCTGCTCGTAATAGAGGGGGGCCCAACCCGGCAAGACCGCCTTGTGCCGCTCATAGAGCTCTGCGTGCTCACCCATTGGTGCCTCCTTGACCACTCATGCCCGCAAATATCGCAGAAACAAAGACTGCTCGCCGATGAGGGCACGATCGAGGGTCATCTCGAGCGGTGAATCCGGGCTGGGCCCATGCGCGATGCGAGCCGATACACCGCTGATCATCTTCGGAGCGACAGTGATGTGCATCTCGTCGACCAAGCCGGCGGCCACGAACTGACCTGCCAGTCTCGGGCCACCCTCGCAATGGATCACGGATGCGGCCGCCAGTCGCGTCAGGATGGCGGTCGGTGTGACCTCGTCGAGGATGATCACGTCGGCCGCATCGCCAAGCATCGCCAGCTTGGCCGGCTCGGCATCCGGCCCGGTGATGACCATCGGCCGGTGATCGGGATCCGAGAACACTCTCGCCTCGGGATCGAAGCTGAGCCGACCGGAGACAATGGCCAGCACCGGTACCTCGGTGAGCCCCGCCACCAGCCTGCGGCCACGACGCTCGTCATCGAGCATGACCGGCCCGTAGTCCTCTGCCTGCACGGTCGCCGCCCCGACCAGGATCACGTCGGGCAATGCGCGAAGTGTCTTGAACAGCTCCTGGTCGTCTTCATCGCTGAGGCGGCTCGACCGGCCGTCGAACGCGGTGCCACCGTCGATAGAGCTGACGAAATTCATCATCACCCAGGGTCTGGCTTCGACAACCCGCTCATCATCGAGGTAGAGCCCGAGCAGATCGTCGACTGGGTCAGGGGATGCGTTGAATGGGCGAAGCATGCATCGACGCTACTCCTCGACGATCCACGCGGTGACCATCCCGAACATGCCTTCCTCCCGCTCCACATGGGTCAGGATGTGGCAGTGCCAGACCCAGACGCCCGGTTCCGACAGCTGATACAGGACCGAATATCTCTCACCTGGTGCCACGTTCAGGGTGTCGGCCCAGTAAGGCTGGTCCAGCGGGATCCCGTCCTTGGCGAACACCAGTTGCGGGAACTGATGTTGATGCATGGGATGGATCTGCAGCCCTTCGTTGTAATAGTGAGCCACCACCCAGTCCCCGACCTTACCGAGATAGGGCTCGGTGGCAGGGAACGATTTGCCGTTGAGACTGAGCCCGATGACCCCCGCATCGTTGAGCACCAGCGGGATCTCCTGGGCAACCTCCATGTCCTCGGGGATCTCAACTCCCGACACGGTTAGACCCCGGGGAATCGGGGTCTCACCGATGATGAAGACGGCAAACAGCCCGTTGGGAACCTGCATTTGACCATGGTGATGGGCGTGATACATGCCGATAGCCGGCCGGAGAGCTTCGAATTCGTAGACGAAGGTCTCTCCGGACTCGACCAGGGTTTGGGTGAGAGGGGCGACCCCATCCATGTCGTTTGGCGTCGCGATTCCATGCCAGTGAATGTCGGTGCCCATGGGCAATTGGTTGTCGAGGACGACGCGAACCTGGTCACCGACATCGACGCGGATCATCGGGCCGGGGACCATCCCGTTGTAGGTCCAGGCATCGACCACGTTGCCCGGTGAGACCTCCCACGGCGTGATAGCTGCGGTCAGTTGGAACTCCTTGGTCCCGTCGGCGAGGATCTCCGGCTCCAGGAGCTGGTTGCCGCGACCCTCGGTCTCGGCGGGGAAGGCGAGTATCGACTCGGTCATCATCCGGTCCAGGTCGGCCCAGTCGACGTCCTCTACCTGATCACCCGGCCCGGCTGCCTCGCTTCCCCCGGCGTCTTCCATCACGGTCAAAGCAGCCTCCATCCCAGCCTCACGATGACCTGCGATCGAGCAGAAGATGACATAGGAGCCCGGGCTCAGACTGCCGACGTCCAGGGAAGCCGTGGCTCCGGCGTTGAGGTCAGGGGTCGACGACCCACCTTCGAGCATGAGATTGTGCACCACTGAGCCGTCATTGGACACCTCGAATTTGGTGGGACCCGACTCGATCACGAAGTTGCCCTGGACGGCGAACTCGCTGAGCGAGACGTCGACTATCTGAGTTGGGACATCTCCTGCGGCAACGCCGCCGCCATCTCCCCGGAATGCAACGATTGCGGCCAAGATCGCCACTGCGGCGCCCATAATCGCCACCACTATCAGGAATTTGTCGAATGCGCCGGCGGGGGAAAGATCGCGCGCCTCATCACGTGTCGGTGTCATCTAAGGCAAGGTATGCCGGACATCGCCGAGGCAGTAGGGACCAATGGCCCTAAACGGCAGTGACCACTCCAACCAGTGTTTCCCCCCGGAACGCTCTGGTCCCGCCAGGTAGGGACTAACGGCCTTAACCGCGACCGGGTAAATACAGGATGATTGACGGAAGCCACGCAAGGGAGAACAAGTGAGAGTTCGAGAGCTCGTCGGCGGCAATGTGATCTGGGTCGACCCCGATGCCACGTTGCGCAAAGCCGCACTCGAGATGGTGTCGACTGGAGTCGGGTCGGTTGCCGTCGAGGTCGATGGGGTCCTGACGGGCATCCTCACAGAAAGGGACATCATGAGGGCGGTGACTGAGGACGCCGACCTCGACCTCGATCTGGTGAAAGCCTGGATGACCGAGTACCCGGACTCGTTCACCCCCGAGATGGAGGTCATCGAAGCGGCCAATTGGATGCTTGCCACCGGATATCGCCACCTGCCCGTGATCGACGAGGGCACCGTGATCGGAGTCATCTCGATCAAGGATGTGCTCTGGGCGATCACCAGCCCGCCGTTGTGAACCATGGAACCGATCGACCGGACTGAGGCCTTGGAGTTCTTGACCCGGTCGATGGTCGCCCATATCGGCGTGGTGACCAATGGTGAGCCATATGTAACGCCAATGTCGTTCGTGGTGGACGACAATCTCGTCCTTTTCCGGACCAAGCCGGGGAAACGCTTCGAGGCGCTCGCGGCCAACTCCCTCGTCTGCATCGAAGTCTCGAACTTCGACGAGAAGACGGGTGACTGGACCAGTGTGATCGTGAGGGGCAGAGCCAAGGAACGAACCGACGACGCGACGACAACACGGACCATCGACTTGCTTCTCGAGAAGTACCAGTCAGTTGTTGGGAGCCCACTTGGTCACGGCGGGCTGCAGCCGATGGCCACCTTCCCTCATGTGGTCGAGGTCCCGATCGACGATATCTCCGGGATGACGTCGGGGCGAGGCTTCTCCTATCGGACTCGACCCGGGCGACTCTGATGTTCGTTCACTACTCCACAGAGGTCGCCGTCCCCATGGCCGAGGTCGAACGACACCTGGACCAGCTTCGCTCCGATCTCGGGTCCTGGGCCGACGTCGCCTACAGGGAGGGCGAGGAGCTACGCACCAAGGTAGGCCCGATCGATGGATCCTTCGCCAAGGAGGTGCGTATGGATCTTGGAATCGCCCAGATCCACCGCACTGGCCTCGTCTACCCGATCAGCTGGTCGGCGACCGGGGCCGAATTGCTCTTCCCCAGACTCAACGCCGACCTTCACATCTCTCATATCGGCGGCAACCAGACAACCATCAGGCTAGAGGGAACTTATGAGCCCCCGATGGGATCGGTGGGCAAAGTCGTGGACCGGATACTGCTGCGCAAGGTTGCCGACTCAACTGTGAAGGCATGGGTCGACCGCCTCGCCGATGCCTTGGTTGCCGGCAGCCGCGTCAACTGAGCGGCAGAGTCACTTTCACCGTGGTCCCCGACTCAGGGGCGCTATCGATCTCGACCGAGCCACCGAGGTTGGCGGCGCGTGTGACCAGGTTGGCCAGCCCCATTCCGGAGTGCGGGCCATCGGGGTCGAATCCTCGGCCGTCGTCTCGAACCACTATCAGACATGACGACGAATCGGACCCAACCACCACCTTGATGCGTGAGCCGCCCGAGTGACGGAGGGCGTTGCTCAACGCCTCGGTCACGATCTTCACCACTTCGTCCTCCAACCGATCGCTCGCCAACGCGAGCGTCTCCAGCTCCAAGGTGACGGCGGTCGGGTAGGCCGAGCCGAGACGGGACACGATCTCTTGCAGCCGGTCGTCGAGCTGGCGGTGCACTCCTGTGCTGCGAAGCTGGAAGATATAGCTCCGGAGTGTCTCCACGGCCGCATCGAGACGGTCGACGGCGTCCTCGAGTGTCCGCGCGGCGTCGGCGTCAGTCACCCTCTCCGTTATTCCCTGGAGGCCCAAACCCACCGCGAACAGATCCTGGATGACTGAATCGTGAAGGTCGCGGGCAATTCTCTCCCTGTCCTCGCCGAGGGCGATGGACTGCAATCGCCTGTGGAGGCGGGCTGTGGTCACTGCCGACCCTGCGATGCGACTCAGGGCCTCGATCAGGATTACGTCATCCTCGGTGAACCCTCCGCTCTTTTCTGTGAGGTAGAGATTGCCGAACGCCCTTCCTCCGACCGTCACGGGCACGCCGAGGAAGGTGGTCATTGGAGGGTGATCTGGTGGGAAGCCGAACGAGTCGGGGTGATCGGCGATCGATTGGAGGATGATGGTTCGATTCTCCCGGACCACTAACCCGAGGACACCACGTCCCGTCGGTAATGAGCCGATCTGGCTCACTTGCTCGGCGGACAGACCCTCATGAATGAATTCGGTGAGGACTCCGTGCTCGCCGATCACCCCCAATGCGGCGTACTTGGCGCCGGTGGACGCCCTGGCCTCACCGACGAGTCGACGCAGCACATTCTCGAGATCGCCGGCACCCACCACCGCCGCCGCGGCTTCGATGAGCTCAGGCAGGCGCTGTACGGTCATGGGCTGGATCATCGAGCCAAGACGATACCCGGCTACCGTTTGCGGCAATGGATGACCTGAGAATACTGCTGGTCGACGACCACGAAGTGGTGCGGGCCGGGGTCAAGGCGCTCCTGGACGCACAGGAGGGCATGGTCGTCGTCGGCGAAGCCGACAGCGCCGAAGAGGCAGTCCGTCGGGTCGGCTACGACGAGCCTGATGTCGTGGTTCTCGACGTGCGACTGCCCGGCGGGAGTGGGATCGAGGCATGTCGGGAGATCAGATCTCGCTTCCCCGATGTGAAGGTTCTGATGCTCACCTCTTTTGCCGACGAGGAAGCATTGATGGCGGCGATCCTGGCCGGAGCCTCCGGCTATGTCTTGAAGCGAGTCAAGAGCAACGAGCTCGTGGCCGACATCCGCAAGGTCGGGGCCGGCGAGTCGCTGCTCGACGCTGACATGACCGAACGGCTTTTCGAACGTCTTCGGAGCGGTCCCCAGGAGGACCCGCTTCTCTCCCGGCTCAGCCGACAAGAGCGCACCATCGTCGATCACATCGCGGCTGGTCTCACCAACCGGCAGATTGCCGAGGAGATGTTCCTCGCCGAGAAGACAGTGAAGAACTACGTCTCCAACCTCCTCTCCAAGATGGGCATGAGCCGACGCAGCGAGGCAGCCGCCTACGTCGCCCGCCTCGAGGGAGAGCACGACGGAGCCGACGCCCCACAAGGATGGGGCGAGAGCTAGCCAGAATTGGCCGGGGAATACCCCGTCTCGCTCTGACAGGACATCGTGGAACGTGCCCAATGGCCCCATCGCAAGGGCGCAACGGCCCCTGTGGGAGCCCTCCGACCCGGATGAGACTGGGGTCATGGAAACCACACACATCTACAGCGTGGACATCCATGGGACCGGTCTCAAGACCGGCAGCCTGGGCTCCCCGGAAAACCTGCCACCGCTATTCGTCGCCTCACCGCCCGAGTTCGGGGGACCGACGGGGATCTGGAGCCCCGAGCATCTGTTCGTGGCTGCGGTCTCCTCGTGTCTCATGACCACCTTCAGATCGATCGCCGACATGTCGGGCCTCGAAGTCGTGGCCTATTCGGACTCCGCCTCCGGGACCCTGGCTCGCGGCGACGATGGTCTCTATGAGATGACCGATATCACCCTGCGCCCACGGGTGGTGATCGCCGATCCAGTCAAGGCGGACCGCGCCCTTCGTCTGCTGAAGAAGGCCGAGAAGGTTTGCCTCATCAGCCGGTCCATCCGATCTGAGGTGCATTTGGAGCCAGCTATCGAGATCGCGGCCGCTGCCTGATCACCAGCTCGGGGCGTATGAGGTCAGCGTCTTCATGTAGTTCGAGCGCTCGAACGCAGATGGATCCGCTACCGCTCGCTGGCTGAGGCTTCCCCTCGCCTGGCCGACCGATTCATACTCGTTCTCCTCGAGCCAGCCCTCCAGACCCTTCTGAACCGCGGTCAGGGCACTTGGGCCGACACGGAGCAGAGCCGAGGCCATCATGACCACGTCAGCCCCGGCGAGGATCGCCTTCACCGCATCGTCCCCACTATGGACGCCCGTAGTGGCGGCAAGATCGGGCTCGATCCGTCCGTGCAAGATGGCCAGCCACCGTAGGACCAAACGCAACTCGGCCGATGTGGACAAGGTGAGATTGGGAACAACGCCGAGAGTCGCCAGATCGATGTCCGGCTGATAGAAGCGATTGAAGATGACCAGAGCGTCGGCACCGGCCTCGCCGAGCCGCCGGGCCATCGAGGCCATCGCCGAGAAGTAGGGGCCCACCTTGACTGCCAGCGGGACATCGACCGCCTGTCGGACCTTCTCGACGAGACGTAGGTAGGAGAGCTCCACCTCTGTCGAGCTCTCCTCGACGTCGGCCGCGATCCGATAGATGTTCAACTCCAGCCCGTCGACGCCTTCGTCGACAAGGACCCGGGCATAGAGCGTCCATCCCCCGGATGAAACTCCGTTCAGGCTGGCGATCACCGGAATGCCGGCTTCGGCTCGGGCCCGCTTGACCAGCTTCAAGTAGTCCTCAGGCCCGGTGTTGTAGTCGGTCAAACGAGGCAGATAGCCGCTGGGTGCCTCGCCGAACCCGTCGGCTCCCAGCTCGAGGCCGAAGTGCACCGCCATGGCGTCATGCTCGATCTGTTCCTCGAACAGACTCGGGAGGACAACGGCGGGAGCGCCCGCCTCCACCAGGGCGAGGATGTGATCGATGTCTCCGGTGGCAGGTGACGCCGAAGGCAAGACCGGACAAGCCAGATCGAGCCCCAGATAACGCGTTGCCATGTCGACGCTCATTCCTCATCCTCCGTGTATTCGGCAGTGCGGTGAATGTGAACCATCTGCTCGTAGAGATGCCAGCGATCGTCGATGTCCTTCTGAGCCGCGGCCACCAGTTCCGCGGCGCGATCTGGGTTGGCCCGCGCCAGCATCGAAAACCTGGCCTCCTTGCTGGCGAACTCGGTGAAAGGGATGCTCGGTTGCCGGCTGTCGAGACGCAGACCGGGTTGCCCGACCAACTCACGCCCCGGGTCGTAGCGAAACAGCGGCCAGAAACCCGAGTCGGCGGCCTCCTTCTGATGACTCATCTGGGTGGACATGTCGATGCCATGAGCGATACAAGGGCTGTAGGCGATGATCAGGGACACACCTTCGAACTGTTCGGCCTCGGTGACAGCCTTCACTGTTTGTGTGGGGTTGGCCCCCATCGCGATCTGCGCGACATATACGTTGCCGTATGCCATCGCTATCTGACCCAGATCCTTCTTTGCTGTCGTTTTACCGCCCGAGGCAAACTTGGCGATCGCCGCCCGAGGAGTGGCCTTCGACGCCTGACCACCCGTGTTCGAATAAACCTCGGTGTCCAGCACCAGGATGTTCACGTTTTGACCTGAAGCAAGGACGTGGTCGAGGCCCCCGAAGCCGATGTCATAGGCCCAGCCGTCTCCGCCCACGATCCACACGCTGGTCTCGATGAGAGCATCGGCCACACCTTCGAGTCTCCTCGGCAGAGGTCCCTCGAGGTCGGACAGTCTGGACTTGAGCTCGGTGACCAGGCCCCGCTCGGCAGCGACCAGCCGGTCGATATCGGAGCGGTCACGCTCCTCGACGAGTTCGAGAATCCTCTGGGCAAGGTCACCCAACTCGGGAGCTAGGGCGGCGACGAGGAGTATGGCGTCCTCTCGCTGTGCTTCGTAGGCGAGCCTCATCCCAAGACCGAACTCGGCGTTGTCCTCGAAAAGGCTGTTGGACCATGCCGGCCCGCGTCCTGCGGCGTCGATCGCCCAAGGCGTGGTCGGGAGGTTCCCCCCATAGATCGATGAGCAACCGGTCGCATTGGCGATAACCACCCGGTCCCCGACGAGTTGGCTGATCAGCTTCAGATAAGGTGTCTCGCCACATCCGGCGCAAGCGCTGGAAAACTCGAACAGGGGCTGGAGAAACTGGGAGCCCTTGACCGACGCCACTTTGAGATGGGAACGGTCGATCTCGGGAATCTCCAGGAAGTAGCTCCAGTTCTTCCGCTCTTGCTCCAGATGATCCAGCTTGGGGAGCATGTTGATGGCCTTGTGCTTGACCTCTTCTTTCGACTTGGCCGGGCACACATCGACGCAAACACCACACCCGGTGCAGTCGTCGGGCGCAACCTGGACGACTATTCGCCAACCCTCCAGGTCCGAGGTGAGGGAATCCTTGGAAGGGAACCCTTCGGGGGTCGTCGTCGACGGGTCGAAGGCCTTGATCCGGATGGCGGCATGGGGGCAGGCGAGAGCGCACTTGGCGCAGTCGATGCAGATACTCGGATCCCAGATCGGGATCTCGTGGGCGATTGACCGCTTCTCCCATTGCGCGGTTCCGGTCATGAAGGTCCCGTCAACGGGGAGAGCCGATACCGGCAACATGTCGCCCCGGCCCGACATCATCATCGAGGTCACCCGCTGCACGAAGTCCGGCGCCACGGCAGAGACGATCGGCCGGGCCGCCCCTTGGTCGGAGATCGGCCCGATCTCGACCTTGTAGAGACCGTCGAGAGCTCGATCGACCGCCTCCTCGTTGCGTCTCACCACGGCCTCACCACGATTGCCGTACGACTTGCGCACGTAGCGCTTGATCGCTGCCGCTGCATCTTCGGTCGCCAGGAAGTCCGTGAGGTGGAAAAAGCACATCTGTAGGACGGTGTTGACCCTGCTCCCCAGACCGGCCTCCCGGGCAATGGCGAGTGCGTCGATTGCCCAGATCTCGAGTTTCTTGTCGACGATCTGAGCTTGGGCCCGGGCCGGGATCCTCGACCAGACCCGATCGGGCGGGTAAGGGCTGTTGAGCAGCACCGTGGCGCCCGGCGCCGCCATCTCGAGCACCTGGTCTGTCTCCAGGAAATCGAACTGGTGTACCGCCACGAAGTCGGCTTCCTCAATGAGATAGGTGGAGCGAATCTCACGTGGCGAGAGGCGGAGATGAGAAATGGTGCGAGAACCGGCCTTCTTGGAGTCGTAGACGAAATAGCCCTGGGCGTGGAGCGGGGTCTCCTCCCCGATGATCTTGACCGAGTTCTTGTTGGCGCCAACCGTGCCATCGGCGCCCAAGCCGTAGAACACGGCCCTGGTCACGTCTTCGGGCTCACGCCACCAGTCGGTGTCATAGGTGATGGAAGTGTGAGAGACATCGTCGAAGATCCCCACGGTGAAGTGGCGGCGTGGCTGGTCCTTTGCGATCTCCTCGAAGACTCCGGCAACCATTGACGGAGTAAACTCCTTCGATGAAAGCCCGTAACGACCTCCGTAGACATCGGCGGAGACACCACCCTCTGCAAGCGCAGCAATGACATCGAGGTAGAGCGGATCGCCAATGGCACCTGGCTCCTTGGTGCGATCCATGGCGACCAGGCGTTGCACCGAATCCGGGATGACTTCGAGAAAAGCACCCACATCGAAAGGTCGGTAGAGGCGGACCACGACCACCCCGACCTTCTCCCCTAGCTCCACCAACCGATCAATCGCCTCGAGCGCGGCCCCGGTGCCCGAGCCCATGATCACCATCACTCTCTCCGCGTCAGGCGCTCCGTGATACTCGAAGAGCCCATAACGGCGGTCGGTTTCGTTCGCGAGCTTGTCCATGACCGACTTCACGATCCGCGGCACGAGGTCGTAGAACGGATTCGCCGCCTCACGCGCCTGGAAGAAGACATCGGGGTTCTGAGCACTGCCTCTGAGCACCGGGCGGTTTGGGTTCAATGCCCTCTCGCGATGGGCGGCGATCAGATCCTCGTCGACCAATTTGCGTAAGAGGTCGTCACCGATCGACTCGATCCTGGCCACCTCATGCGAGGTGCGAAAACCGTCGAAGAAGTGGAGAAAGGGAACCCGCGACTCGAGTGTCGCCAGATGGGAGATCAGGGCGAAGTCGTGAGCTTCCTGGACCGAGGCGGCCGAAAGCATGGCAAAGCCTGTCTGACGGGCTGCCATCACATCGGAGTGGTCGCCAAAGATCGAGAGGGCGTGGCTCGCAATGGTTCTCGCCGCGACGTGGATCACGGCAGGCGTCAGCTCACCGGCGATCTTGAACATGTTTGGCAGCATCAGAAGGAGGCCCTGGGAAGAGGTGAATGTCGTTGTGAGTGCACCCGCCTGCAGCGAGCCGTGAAGCGTTCCCGCCGCTCCCCCTTCGCTCTGCAGTTGGACCACCTTGGGCACGACACCCCAGAGATTCGCTCTCCCCTCCATCGACCACGCATCGGAGAGCTCACCCATCGGCGAGGCAGGGGTGATCGGGTAGATGGCGATGACTTCGGCGAGACGGTGGGCGATGAGGGCGGCCGCCTCGTTGCCGTCGACCATGATGTGCTGAGGAACTGGGCTCACCAACCCAACCTATGGGAAAGCACCGTCACCGTACCAGGGACCAAAGACCCCATCGGAGTGGCTGATTGCCCGGATGCGTTGGCTGACGGACGGACGAGTTGCTCGAGCAGGCGGTCAATCGAGGCGGCGCACGGGAGACCGGTACTCAGACCGAGAGGTTCTCCCGCAGAGTGACCAGGTCACCCTGCCAGACGTTCTGGATCAGAACCGGCCGGAACCCCATCTCGACGTTGATGTTCAACATCGGCTGGTTCGATCCGGCGTTGAAGGTTTCGATCCGCTGCACATCGGGGTACTGCGAGCGAAGCTTCAGGGCCATGGCCGCCTTCAACCACCGACCCAGGCCTTTGTTGCGATGTGCGGGGTCGACAGCCGTGTCCAACTGCCAAACCAGGTCAGTTTGGAGCCGGTGATAGGCAACCGTCGTGAATCCGGCGAGTGTGCCACTCGGTTTGTGCCGGACCACATAGGTGAGGATGTCTCGACTCCGGATCCTCTCTTTGTCCTCGAAATCGCGCCAAACCTCGGGTGTGACCACCTCGTCCTCCTCTTCGTAGTCCTCACGAGGGGCCGTGTTCATGATGAACATCAAGTCACAGAAGGCGTTGAGATGCCCCTCATCGAGAGGGCTGGGCAAGAAGAGGAGCTCGTAGTCGGAGGCGCGCTCTGCGGCACGCTCCACCCACGAGCTCATTAGCACCCAATCGACATCAGGAAACGAAAGGCGGCTCAGCTTCTCACGGTAAGCCGACTTCATCCCCGCCTGCATGAGGAGAGACTCTTCTGGCCGACCGTCGTTCAACTGGAAAGCAAACCGAGTGCGGCCGTCGGCTTGCACCTCATCGAACATCGGGGTGGCGATCATCCGCCCATGACCCAGGCCTCGGTGTGATGGATGGACATAGACCCAACCAAACGCGTTCTCCAGGTTCTGCTGGAGGTCCATGTAGGCCCCCGAGGTGGCAACCAACTCGGGGCCGTTCCACAGCGCCCAGCGAGGTGTCGACTCGGACTCGAGCAGATTTCGCCAATCGACGACCCGCTGCTGCAAAGGGACTGGCGGGTCCCCGGGAAGGAGTTCCTCGTCCCGTGTCAGATACAGCTGATGCAATGCCCGGAGAGTGTCCTCAGGGGCGATGCGTGTATCGAGGTACTCGATTCGGGTCGACATGACCCGGCGAGGCTATGACCCAACCTCGTGCGACGCGGACGAATTATCCCGCTTGCTTGTCGTGGGTGACGACCAGTTGGTTGTCAACGCCGGCCATGCCCTCGACACCCTTCACAATTCGGGCCACGAGATGAGCCTCTTCGACCGTAGGGACCTCACCGCTGAGGGTGACCACAGCCCCGCTGACGGCGACGGCAACACTCGACATCGGCTCAGGAAGCACCGCGAGCATCTCGCGCGCATCGTCAGCGAGATCCTCGTCGCTGCGCACGTAGGCGCGAATCAGGTCGGATCGAGTGACGATGCCGACCATACGGCCGTCGACGACGACGGGAAGACGCTTGACACCTGCCCGTGTCATCAACCGGGCGGCCTCGTGGACGGTGGCGGTGACGGCAATGGTGATCGGCTCACGACTCATCAGCTCCCCGACCTTCTCGGCACCTGCGAGCGGCCCCCGGTCACCTTCGAGCAGAACGCGGGCCCTCCACGACCGTGCGCTGTCTTGGGCAACGTAATCCGCCTCCGAGATGATGCCGACCAACGCCTCGTCCTTAACCACCGGGAGACCGCTGATGCGATTCTCGAGCATCAGCAAAGCTGCCTCTCGCACCGAAGTGTCGGGGGCGACGAACAAGACTTCGCGGGTCATGATGTCGACAACGTCCACGGTGGGCTCTCTTCTACTCGGGGACACACTACGGGTCGTCGTTGGCCACTCTCGGCTCCGACGGACCCGAACGATTCGCCGACCTTAGCCTCGGTCCCGACGCCGGCTCTCTGGCCAATCTGCCGCGGTGATCTGGTATACGACATGCCGTTTCAAACGCTCGTTGTGAAGGAATCTGGGGTGGTCGAAGTCGAGCTCGGGGGCACGCTTCATGCCGAGTCGCTCCATGACCTGCCGCGACCGACGATTTGCCGGAATGGTCCAGCTCAGGACCCGATCCAATCCGGCGTCGCCGAACCCGAACTCGAGGACCGCGGTCGCCGCCTCGGTGGCGTAACCGCTTCCCCACTGATCCTTGGCGAAACGCCAACCGATCTCAACTGCGGGTGTGAAATGAGTCTGGAATGTCGGAACGGCCAGACCACAGAAGCCGATGAACTTGTGGGCCCATTTGATCTCGACAGCCCAGAGGCCAAATCCGAACTCCTCGAATTGCCTGTCGATCCTTCTGACCATCTGATCGGATTCCTCCGCCGTGAGAGGCGCGGGGAAGTGCTCCATGACGTCGGGATCCGCATTGATCCGGGCGAAGCTCAGCCGATCCTTGGATTTCCAGCGTCTGAGTAGAAGGCGTTCGGTTTCTAGCGTGGGCCCGGTCGCCATAGGGCCACAGGCTAGGCATCAAAGTGACGACGGAAACTCAACCCGGTGGGTCGGCTCCTGGCTTGAGGAAACGAAGTCGCCCGCTGCCGAGACGAGTGTCGATTCGGTATCCCCAACCGTGGACCACAACATGATGGTGGAACCAACAAAGGGTCACCAGGTTCTCTGGGGTGGTCGGCCCTCCTTCCGACCAGGGTATGGCGTGGTGGGCCTCGAGGCGATATCGACTGGGGCAACCATCGCCCATGCAGCCGCCATCTCGATGGAGCACGAAACGACGGAGACGGTTGGGAATCACTCTGCTCCGGCGACCCATGCCCAGCGGTTTTCCAGCGCGGGTGCGAATCAGTTCGAGACTGCCGCCGCAGGCGACCTTGTCCAGGATCTCAGGACCTACCCTGGTGCCGCCGGCAACCTCAGCCCCCGAGTCATCGACAAACACCGTGATCAGTGGAGTCGTCACCCCGTTGGGTCGGGACTCCTCACAAACCGCAATCAGCGCCGCGGCCCGTCGGTAGCCGAGACCGGGACGCATCCCATCGGGGAGACATGGAATCTCGTCGGCTCTTTCGGTCAGGACCTTGTCGACCACCCCGCCCATGTAGCCGTCGAGCTCACCCCAGAGATGCCATCGGGACTCGTCGAGGTTGGGCTGAAGCGCCAGATGAGACGAGGCGTGGGACCGATGGTCATCGGTGCGGCTGGTGCGACGGTGTTGGGCAGCGATTCGGCGCAGACCCTGGATATCGACACCTCGATGCCAGTCTGCCTGTTCGTCGACCGGGATACGCGAAAGGATCTCGACCCGGTCGAACGTGAGCTCACCCCTCACCAACCCGCCAGCCAGGAGCGGGGCGTCCGCCAGTCGGGTTGCAGTGGAAGTCAACCGATGAGCCGTCTCCCGGGAGACGTCGAGTCTGCCCGCCACCCACTCGGTCATGCTCTTGCAACCGTCGGCTGTCGGCAGCTGCATCTCGTCGGCCAGAGCCAGGATCGCTATCTGCCGGCCACGGGCGGCAGCGATGATCGCCTCATCGCGGAGAAGGAGTTGTTCGACCTGATCGGGTGTCATACCTCTCATAGTTGGAAGGTACGACGAGGGTCTGACAAATTTCGGTCGGAAACGACCGATTCAGTCGAGATTTTCTTCGATTTTCTCGACCGCGTCCTTCATCGAGTCCCCGGCCTCTTTGGCCGCATCCTGAAGCCCGTCCGCTGCTTCGGACGCCGCGTCCTTGGCATCCGATACGGCCTGCTCCATCGGGTCCGGCTTGATCATTCCTTTGTCTTTGAGACGCGGGATGACCTGGTCGACGACCTCGGCCGCCTTTTCTTCACCGATCCGCGGGCCCAGCTTGGACTGGAACTTCTCCCTCGCCTCGGATTCGGTGAGCCCGTAGTACTCCTCCTTCTTGGCGGCAACGACCTTGGACAAGGCTGCCACGCCCCCGACGAGCAACACGAGCTTGAACAAGAACCTGAACGGATGACGTTTTGCTGTGTCGTCCATCTTGATACACCTCCACCTTCAACCATACTCCACTGCTTCGAGAACACTTTTCGCGCTCTAGAACGTCACCCTTCATTAGGCGAGCCAGGGGGCGTAGGTTCGACCTCGCAGTGATTCGACGGCTGATCGCCGGTCTGATTGTGGTGGGTCTGGGAGTCGGGGTCTGGGCCCTCTGGCCGCGGGGAGATTCGGACACGACACCAACCACGAGCCCGACCGCCGTGGTGTCCACGACCACTACAACGACAACCACCACCGTGGTCACCAGCACCAGTGAGGTCGACACGACCACGACATCCGAGGGCTCCAACGTGGTGACGACGGTGGAGGAGGCGGAGGCGATCCTCCGTGAGCTGTGGTTTGGCTGGTTCGAAGGGATCTACAACCAGGACGAGGACCGGATCAAAGAGGTTGTGGGTACCCAGGCGATGCTCGATCAAGCGCGAGCATCCTTCGGAGCCGAGTTCACCCGGGGTCCAACGGAAGGCGACATCAACTTCGGATCAATCGAACTCTTGCAAACGGATCAAGAGTGCATTGCCGTCTGGGCCAGCATCGATGTAAGCGCCTTCCGGGGCGAAGGAAGCATTTCAAGCAACCTTGTGATCCTTCGGCGCGATGGCGCTCACTGGAAGCTGGCCACCACGTGGACAAACAGGAACGACCGGTGGGAGGCAGATTGCGACTCGCAACTCGAGCCGCTGTCCTGACTTTGCTTCTGATGGCTGCCGCGACGGCGTCGGCGGAGGAATTCACTTCATGCTGGGTCACGACCGTCACTAACCCAGTGACACTCACAGCCGACCAAGTCACCCGTTGTCGTATCGCCGGTGGCGACGTGGTCGACTATGCCTCGGACACCTCCGTCCCCTCGCGTCTCTATCCCAACCTGGGGACCGACCTCACCGGGGAATGCTGGTACCTGACCTCGGCAGTCACCCGTTGGGTCTATCTGTCGCTGTTCGTCAACGGCGACGCCATCCTCGGCTTCG
>Ga0299907_10000202_pt1 | contig 26047 bp, 32 predicted proteins | sample RVTome_16_FD_198680 | JGI IMG/M metagenome (GOLD analysis project Ga0299907, IMG submission 198680) | Soil microbial communities from uranium-contaminated site in the Upper Colorado River Basin, Wyoming, United States - RVT152D67 (version 2) ...
AGTTCAATCAGAATAATTCCATGCGACTGCCATGTCCCGTGGCAGCCTGAACACGAGTGTGATCCAGGCGCGTAAGCGTGAACGCAGTCGGTGCACTCGTCCGAGAACGGTGGAGACGACTCTCCTGTTTGATGCTTGTGAACCCATACCTGAAGCGTAAAGCGTTCCATCACGTGACCTTTGCAATAAGCCATGCCGTAGAACGTCCAAGTGCCAGTGATATAGCCGTTCTGCGACTGACCTGAGAAGCCCCCTCCCGTACTCCTGTGACACTGCCCAACCCACCCTGGATTCAGTCCTTCAACGGCATCGGGCGCGAAAAAGATCACGTCGGTTGTGTCCTGGGGGTCAGGTAAGAGAGCTGCCACGACCGGAATAAGGGGCGTCGGGACGCAGGCGAGCGGATTAGCTAGGCAAGGAGTATCACATTGGACTAGCTCGCAGGGTGCTGGCACTTCCTCGCACAGAAGCAGCTCTTCGCAGGGATCGGGAACGCATATCTCTCCCAATAAGTCGCTTGGGGCAGTACAGACGATGGGAGAGCTGGTGGTCTCCGAGCTGGTCGAATTCGTGCCATCCGAGGATCCACCCTCTCCCGAGTCGCTCCCCGCGTCGGATGAGGACGATTGATCGGCCGGTGCAGTCTCGGGAGTCGGACTCTGCGATGGCTCCGGGGTGGGATTGTCAGAGGGGGATGGAGAAGCAGATGGAGAAGGACTTGGCTCTTCGGCCAAGGCTGAACCAGGAGCACCGATGGCTGAAACCAACAATGACGCGACGACGCACCCAACCAAACGACCGGTCAAGGATCTCACTCGCCCACCTTTCACCAGATTGCCCGCGATTCAGAACTAGGTACTCCCAGAGGAAAGCCCCATATGCACCATTTTGTCCAGAACAGAACGGCGACAACTCATCGACAAGATGGAGACAACACCGACAAATGGCGCCCGAGCGGGCCTTTCCTTTACTGGTGGCTCGTCGCCCTCAGCGGATAAGAGTTGTCTTCGAAGTCCGCGAGGTCGATATCTGGTTCGCGCACCTCGCAGTCCGCGAGGCGGAACCCTTGGCCCCGCACCGTAAGAAGGAACGTCGCTTTGGAGGGATCCGCCTCGATCTTCTTTCGGATACGGCGCACATGGGCCAGGATCCGGTTACCGTCATTGAAGCTGTTATCGCCCCAGATGTGTTTGGCGAGCTCGGCGACGTTCACAACCGAGCCGGTTGCAAGCGCGAGTATCTCGAGGACTCGGAACTGGATCGAGGTTAGCTCCACGGCCCTGCCTTGCCACCACCCTTCTCTGCTACGGGGATCGAGCTCGAGTGGGCCCCAGCGAAGCCTTGCCGGTAGACCCACGGGGCGACTGATCCGAACGATCGCCAGGCCGCGGCCTACTACTTCACCGAGGTCGGCGTCCTCGCTTAGGTGATCCTCGGCCAGCCAATCCATATCTGCGTCCGCGCCATCCGATGCGATTGTGATCACAGGGACGCAGACGCGCCGGGCCACAGACACCAGCTCCCGGGCGCGCCCCTCATCTAGGGACACGTCAAGAAGGACGAGTTCGTAGCGCTGGGTCGTCAGACACGATCCCGCCTGCTCGCTGGTGAACGCGAGGGTGGGAACCAGTCCCACAGTTTGCAGCCCTCGGGCGGCCGCACCCGCCCAGGCCGGATCCCGATGCACGACAAGCACTCGGCTTGCGGGTGGACGCTCTGGAACCGCCCCTCGGCGCGAGCCCGAAATGACCCGCCGCTCGTGCTCCAGCCGCCACTTGGACCCCATCGTCTCTCCCGATTGGGCCGTTTCGTCCCAAATGACCCTATTTGACCTGAAACGTAACAGATAGTTAGCAAGGAGAGGCAAGAGTCCTTTTCAGCTACTGAGGGGATGACACGTGTGAGTGATCCTCCAAGAACAGGACCCCAAGCTCCACCTCATCGCCTTGTCGACAGTCCAGTCGTGGCTGCCGCACGAATTGCAGCCGCCGGTGCCGTTGGACCAGGCCCCTGCCTCCGTGTGCATCGGGTTGGCGACGTCGGGATGAAGTGGCTCATGATCCCCAGCTTTACTGGCGGACCGCTCGCGGCCCCCCTCGAGCCGTCGCTTGCTGCGGCGGAACCACACCGCGGTGGCCTCGTCGGCGCCGCCCCACTCGTCGCCCCACCGGTATGACATCCGAACGGGAACGGTCCTGCGGCTGCGTCCCCGTTCGCAAAGATCGAGGACCCGTGTACGGCCGAATGTCGCCGATTACGAGGTCACGGCGCACACACGCCTTCGCACTTCCCTCCCACCGTCCGAAGTCGCAGCCGACGTAGGAGGACCGACTGAGGACGGGATCCCTCACTCCGCCTCCTGCTCGTCGCGGAGCTCGAGAGCGACCTCGACCAGCTCGGCCTGGCAGCGGATGCAGTTACCGAAGACCTCACCGTCGACATCTCGGTCGGCGTGGATGCCGTTGCATCGTCCACACAGGCCCAATGCCGGCTGCACGCACTCGCCGGTCTTGAACGACTCCAGCCACGGCTCAAGGTCCCGTGGGGTCTTCACGACGTGGACCCGTCCGTCTCGAACGTCCTCGATCGCCAGCACGTAGTCGTCGTCTGCGATCGCCTTTAGTCCGACGACCCGGCCCAAGGGGCGGTGTGAGAGGTAGTCGGCGACAATCGCCACTGCCCGCTGCTTCATGACTGCACCTCCTGTTGCTCGGCGGCTTTCCGAGCCGGAGGAACAGCGCCGTCTAACGCGAAGGCGTCAAGGGAAGCCCGCGCAGCGGGCCGGGGAGGATAAGGAGCGCCAGCGGTACCGGACCCGCCTTGACGCCGAAGCGGGCGGCGCTACAAGGAAGACCTAGCCGCCGAGCGGAGGTGCCGCAACGGGCAGCCGTGAAACCTGTCATACCCGGCCGCTACCGTCAGAGTGCGATTCACCAAGGGAGAGACATGGAGATTCCCAGTCGGTTCCTCGTCCGCCATAAGCGAATGGCGAAGATGGGCCACGACGATTGGGTCCACGTAATGACCGGATTGGGCGCAGGCGGGACTCTTATGGCAGCAACAGTCGTGAACGACAACGATCTCTTACAGGTTTCTCTCGGGGTTTTGGCGGGATTCTGTTTCTTGTTTGCGGCTTGCAGTTTCCGGCCCACCCGCAACGCCCTACTTCGCCTTCAAGACGGCGGCGTCCTATTGCTTGAGCGGTACGCCTTTCGGAAATGGGAAACGTCGCAGATTCAACACGACAATCAGGTCCTCGTGAGGATTCACCATCGGGAGGACGAGAGCGGGCTGATATTCCTCTGTGACGTATTCAGGAAGACTCATCGCGTTGGCTGGAGGGAAGCTCTGGTCGGCAGGATCAACCTTCGCGGGGAAAGCGGCATGACACGTGTCCGCGCCGTATCTGAGCGCGAGCACAAATGGCCCGATGACTTTGGAGGGAAGGCCTTATTGGACGGACGCTATCGCGTCGAATGGCGAGCGCTGATCCGGCTCAGGGGTCGTCAATACAAACCGATCATCGGCCGAAGCCGATTCAAGGTTCGGGGTGGTCACCTGCTATGAGTTCTGCGTAGGTCACGAACCCGAACCGGCCATGTGCCATGTGACGACCCGCATCAGTCGTACATGACCTCGTGGGCGTCGGGGTCCCGCCGCAGGTCCTTGGAGCGGCACTGCGGACAGCGCGCCGGTGCGTCCACAGTGAACCGCCCGCCGCACTCGCACTTCGGAGGCGTCGCCTCCTTGCCCATCGGGCCGCCCTCACCGAACTCCCACCACCACTCCTTGCCGCACTGATCGCAATGGAACGGCATCGCGATCATCCCGGAGCCTTCGTTGACCTCGAAGTGGGTCTCGCACTCGTTGCAGATCGCGCCGTAGCCGCGTCCCATTACCCGCGCAATCTCAGGCGCGTCCCATCTGCAACCTCCTCCAGATCGGCCCAACCCGACCTTACGCGGTCGATATCGCTATGCCGTCCTTCGAACCTTGTTGAAGCAGATCATTGATGAGCGCGGCGGCCTGCTCGCTGTCCTCAATCGTGACAACGACGTCGCGGCCACGACGGGTGTGGATCAGCAACCCGTCGCCTCCACGCATGATGAATGCAGTCCGACCTCTCTTCGGGTGATACCCCCAACCGCCGTAGTCCCACGGCCTGACGTCAATGGGTTCCGCGCCTTCGATCGCATCGAGCGGGATCTTCTTGAGCGGCACGCGCAACGGACCTCCCCTGATCGACACATCCTTGTGGCCGACCACCACCTCAACCGATGCCACGAGCAGCGAGTACCCGCATAGCAATATCATCACCAGCCATTGGGGTATCCCCCATACGGGATAGGCGCCCTTAACGGTGGCGTTCACGATGACCATCGCGGCCAACATGACCGGGAAAGCGATAACCGTGAACCTGTATCCCCACGCTCTTTGGCTCCCGATCCACACCGCTTTCTGGGTCGAAGACATCTCGAGACGCGGCCGGAGCCCGGACTCGTCGCCTGCGCTCTCAGTAGTGGCGCGACCATCCTCGAGGCGAGTGGCGAGATACATGCCGCCGAACGAGGTCACAAAGGTCGCCGCGAACCACCCGAACGCGAGGCTCGGCGCCTCTGAGCTTCGGCCCGCGCCCGTTATCACCACCAGCGCCTCCACCGTCAAGAAGATCGCTCCTAACCCGTAGACGGTCTGTGACCAGGGCGACGGCGCACCCTCACGATCCGATAGGAACATCGCGAGCCAGCATGCCGCCCACAACACCGACAAGACGCCGAACAGGATCCGCACGTCGACCGACGGCTGTTGGATAGCTACTTGGTTCTCTAACGACCTCATGACCAGAACAACGCGCTCGGGCAGCAACAGACCGGCGCTCGCAACCGGAACCAGGAGCGCGGCCAAGAAAATCGCTGGGAGATACACAAGTTCCACGTCTCTAAAGTTGCGTCGCCCGGGCATGTCGCTCACATCCTTTCGATGAGGCCCATCAGTTCTTCCTTGGACACCCCTTGCCGCTTGGCCTCGGTCACGAGCCGGTCCGCCATGCGATGCACCTGTGACGCCTTCGTCTTGCTTCCCTGTCGGATGATCGCTCCGCGCCCGCGACGAAGCTGGAGAAGCCCCGCGTCGCGCAGTTCGCCGTAGGCCCTCAGCACGGTATGCATGTTCACGCCGATCTGCTCCGCTAGCTCCTTGGCGGCCGGCAGCCTGTCGCCTTCCTTGATGGCGCCTGTGGCCACACCGTGACGGATCTGCGTGACGATCTGGGCGTACATGGGGGTGGCGCTGTCTTCATCCACCGTGACGAGCATAGTTATAGTATTGCTAGAATAACTCCTTTAGTCAAGCTGGACAGAGCGCTCCTGCCGATAAGAAAGGGAGAACTCAGGTACGTGACTAGCTATTTGCCCTATGGCCGACCTCCGGCAATCTCGCTGATCTTGTCTGAGGGTCGCAGCGTCTCCGAGTGGAAAGAACATGATGGATCGGGTCACTTCGCAGACAGGAGCACACCGAACCCCTTCATCGAGGAGCCGTCCTAATACGCCTTGGCCCTGAGCTGGCTTCTGTGCAACGTGGAAGCCAGAGCACAAACGCCCAGTTCACATCTGGTCACTCGCAGCTAGGGCAGGGCCCCTGGCATACGTCCACACAACGTCGAAATCCGGCCATAAACCCTTCCAGGGAACAGTCAAAGATGAACCACAAGCACGCCGCGCAGCATTTTGCATCGGGGCACCATTCCCAGCACTCCTGAGCCTCATTGAGACACTGGTGCCACTTCCACCATGTGTCATTGGCGAAATCGTCCCAGCAGTCCTCACAAGGTCCGCTCCGATCAACAGAACGAGGGATGGGGGATTTTCCAGCGAAGTCGCGCGCCCGACCTTGGGCAATCAGCCGTTCGCCACTTCTAACCTGAACCAGGCCGCCGTCCTTGCTAAGGGCCCAGAAGGCGTATGAGCCCGACGCCGTGGGTACAACCAAGCCCTTGTGTCCATCTGAGTCTCCGGCCATTCGGAGACGGAATCCGGCAGCCAATGGCCAAATGAACTCTGTTCCAGTCTTTAACTCACCCAGTAGGTGCTCGTTAAAGGATGCTTCCTGTCGGGCGGACCTAAGCAGCCTCGCGAACGAGTCGCCGCGAAGGAACTCAAATGTTGGATCCGTGCAACCAGGATTGCTGCTGACCAGGGTGGATTGTGGAGCATGGCTGACGAATGGCATGACGCTAAACGTCGATACGGCTGCAGCCGCTTTCTGAATGAAATCTCTCCGACTAGCTGTTTGCTCCATACCCGACCTCCCCAGTCCTACTGATCTTTGCTTGAAGGTTGTAGTGAGCCCCTGTCGAGTGCTCCTGATGCCTCCCTACACAACCCCAAAATGAGAACCATGCTTAAGGAATTCGATCAAAGCGTTGCTTGGCGGAGGGCTCTCGAGGGCGACCGTGCTAGGGGCCGTCGCCGAACGGAACCGCGTTCCGTCGCAGCCTTCCGCGCACCAACTGCAGGTTCTTGCTTGGTCGTCTCATTCAGACTGTCCACTAGATTCGATACCGCAGTTATTAGTATCGCTACACGCTCACGCTCTCGATATTGACCACTGCCCACTCGCCGAAGCGGTTCGAAAGAAGACTCCGTCGGCCATACCCTCGTAGTTCTTAGTCGCTCTCTTGCCTTCCCCATTAGGTCGGTACCTAGCTGGACTTCCATATCGTCAATTTCCCTGCGGATCTCTTCAACCGATGAGGTGTCGTCTCCGTTCCGATGAAGAAGAGCAACTTCGATCTGCTTCGAAGTCACAACTAGCCACATCGCTCGCACGATGTCGGATGCAGCCCGTTTCGCGAGATAAAGGAATAACCACGCGCGGACAACACCTTCAGAAGTTTGCTCCGTCATCGCGGATGTCACGCGTCAGCCCCAATTGGGACGGTCTGGCGTCCCTTTGACCCAGCCATCAGCCACGTGACGAGTCCGACGACCAATCCACCGGTCAGTTGCCCGACCCCTGACTGGGTCCCCGCAACGGAAAACACCGCGGCACTTAGAACCACGAGGATGCCGGTGTTGACGAAAAGGCTTCCCTTGCCAATCTCTCTTTTTGCTGGCAGGCAGCCGCAGTCATGCCGAGCGTCCTGCTGAGTACGTTTGAGGACTGCGCCTGTGGCTGCAGCCACGACCCACAATGCCCCCATGAAACGGTATGTGGAAGGAACCAGTGCGCTGGCGCCACCGAGTATCTCTGCACCAATCCATAGCACCGCAAACGGTTCTATGTTGTTCACAGGAAACTCGTATCTCGCAATGGCCCGCACGAACTGCTCGAAGCTCATGACCTTTGCGATGCCGCTGGCCAACAACAGCGCCCCGATACATAGAGCCAAGAAAACGATGCAGCTGGTAACGACCGCCGCGATATCGACCGTTGAGAAGTCTGAAAAATACGTACGCTGGAACAATGACATATGCAAGATCATGCTGCGCTAGCCTGAAGCTGCGGCATCGGGATACTAGGCAAGTCGGCACTCGGATCGCAGATGATGGTGCAAAGGGTGCCGACGGATAGGCCGATAACACAGATCAAGAAACCTGCAACCCAGCACGTCGAGCAGGCTGGAGGAAAGTGAGTGCAAATAATCAGATTGCACATGATGAAGCCCATAAAACCGCAAATGCCCTCGATGATCGCTACGTGAGCCCAACATGTCGTACACGGACTAAGACCATCGGATCGAAGCAGACGCTGAAGTGCGTATGCGACGGCTGATAGATCAGTCTCAAACAACTCATGGCCGGGTCGCACTTCGTACTCAACGGTCTTCGTTGCAGCCGACGATCGGAGCTGCCCAATTTCAACAAACTGTCCATGGGATTCGCCAAAAATGCGGGCTGTCCGGACAAGACCTTTCGCTTGAATGATCGCTCCGACAACGCGGTACTCACCATCGATCCCTTCGAGGGCTTCGACATACCCCAAGGAGTCTTTCGCATCCTCGGACCAAGCTCGCACTAGGATGCGTGATCTCTCGACTGCACCTTCAATAGCCGAGAGCCGGAGAGCTGCAGGTTGTGGCAACCGACCCACCGCTGACGAGATCGCGTTATGTGCTTTTTCCAGTGCCAGGGCCGCCTTCGGCGGAACGGCAATCTCCTCCACGGAGATTGTGGGCACCGCGCCCTTCTTCCCAAACGCAACCGAGCCGAGTGGGCCCACTCCGGCCACGGCCCCCGCGAAACCAGCAGCACTTGTCTTCAGGAAATCTCTGCGCCGCACAATTCCCCCTCTCGTATCGACTTCGATTCATCGCAAACCTCTAGAACGCTCTATCCGCGACTACGCGAAGGCCACGCCTCCCTTCAATCGGGGCGCGCGAGCCGCACCGCCCGCGGCTCTCGCAGGAGGAGCGACGCCCGCAGAGGGTTCGCTGACGTTGACCATGGAACGGACACAGGATCCACACCCGACCCACCATCAGGGCTGTATTTGGCATATCGTTTTCTCAAAGACCACGTTGTCGCAGAAACCTTCGATGTACGGCAGAGGGCTACAGGGGTGTCCTGGGTCGTCGCAGCAATGAATATGTGCATCGACCGTGCCGTTTTCGTAATAGATCACGTGGAGACATCCCATCGGAGAGTCCTCTTGGGTTGTCCGGGAAGCCGCTGGGTCGACCGTCTTGGAGCTCGCACCTTCGACTGTCTCGGAAGCCGTCACCGGTGATAGCTGAAGCACAAGCGTTGCAATCGCCAATGCCAGCCCCACGCCAATACGAATCTTCTTCCGCCCTCTGATGCTCATATCTCTTAGCTTCGCCCCCTCTCCGGACCCGCTTGTTTGGACCCGTTGACTAGATGGGACGCTGCCGCCACGAGTGTTGCTTTGCCATTAAGCGGGCGCTGGTAATCCATCGGTCCAGTGAAGAGATATGCAATCCTCGACATGCACAACGACTTGCCAGCAGCAGGGAACGGGCCATGGCCATCCGATGCAGTTATTCCCGACGCAAATGATTCCGGGGTCCTCCTGCTGGCGACTGATCTCCAGACATTCCGCGGACGAAGTGGATCCCTCCGCGTCCGTCACTAGTTCGTCAGCAAACGCGTCCACTGCAGCCGTTACCAGAAAGCTGCATGCCAAAAGCACAATGACAGTGACGATCGTGAACTTAGATCGTAGCCCCCGCATATCACTCTCCTCGTCCGTCGGTACGAAGCTGTGATGCTGCCCGGCATCAACAGGCTGAACCGCAACAACTTTTTTGCGAAGAGTCGTCGCTATGCGTGCTGTTCCATTTACCTAAACGAACGAAAACGCCGCGCCACCCACAATTTGACGAACATTTCGCATGAACGAAACATCAACGGTTGGCAAATAAGTGCGGGAGAAGGAAGATGTCTAGACCGCGTCGGAACGAAATCGCAACTCAATTGCCCGGAGCGTTAGTCGAATAGCCGCGGCGATCACGAATAACGTCATCCAAAGAGGCCGGTTGTCTTACAGCATCAAGTAACAGCTACTCAACAGGATTCGTAAATTACTTCGCGCCCGACGAAGATGCCCCTCCACCGAGCGAACCGATCGTCCCATTCGCGAGGCAATTTGCGCGACCGATTCACCGTCGTAGATCGCGATCAAGATGTCCCGCTGCGCTATCGGTAGTTGATCTAGCAATACATCCGCGTACCGCGCCAACGCTCTATCGACAACATCGTCACAGGGATCGAAGACCACCTGACGAGGGAGTTTCGAAGCCAGTCTCTTTTCCGTAGCTTCGGAGCGGCGGTGATCTATCACGAGCCGGCGGATGACGAGCTTCACCCAGGCCTCGAGGGGGGAGCCACTCGAGCGGTCGAAGTGGACGAGAGCTCGACAGATCGCTTCCTGCACAATGTCCTCGGCGTCCTCGACACGACTTCCCCGGCAGACCGCGTAGCGTGCCAGGTCCTGCTTCACCAGGACCTCTAAGTCGAGTACGTGAGCGCCATTCATCCCATCCATCAGCGCAGCCCCACTCATCGTGCGCGCCGCTGGCTGCTCAACGCCGCTCAGCTTGCCTTGGACACCCCTAACTTCCGTACCGCACAAACCATCTCCTTCTCCGAAGTCAACTTTTTCCTCACATTTAGGTATCTCGTCAGTTAATTCGTTTGGGTGTGTCCATGGCGCCCACCGTTTACGTCAATGGATAGAAAGATCGAGCGTTATTGGGGGGAGGCTTCAGCCCGCGGGGACCGATCAAGAACCCTAGTTCAGTTTTCCTTCCAGTAGCGACGATGCCGGGCGAGAGCCGCTTTACGGTCCGCATCTCGCATCGCGTATGACATCCACGCTGCAATCCCTACGGTGAGATAGCCCGCTAGGAGGAACCATCTCGCCATCTCCGCGCTCATGAACAAGGAGACCGGCAAGATGAATAGCAGCGTCACGGGCAAGCGCGCGGCGAAGTGTCGAAACGGCCACTCGGGCGACGCGATGTCGTCTTCCACCCACGCGCGATAAGCCTCCGGGAGGCGACCGCCTAGGTGATAGCGGATGCGCATGCCTCGGGGCGGCGCGGCAACCACATGGTAGGGGACTTCCTCCGGCTGTCCAGGCACACGCAAGCCTAGACCGAAGCGCGCAGATACTGTCGTGAACCTCCGGCCAAAAGCCATGCCTGCTTCGTCCGGCGTTGTTGACTCTCGCCAGGCTTCATGGGACATCACCTGCACTCACTGCCCGTACCTTAGGAGGCATGGAAATCCTCCGCACGAGGTCGCAGCGCAGCAAAGCGAGACCGACCGAGTGTGGAGAGAAGATCGGCCAGCGCGTTGGCCGCGCGCTTGAGCTGGCGCCTGGTGATGCGGTGGACCGTGGCGTTGTAGCCGTGGTTGTCGTAGGCCCGCACCAGGTCCCAGTAATAGGGATGAGCGGCCCGCGCGACGCGGCGCGTCCGGGCCGCCGGCTTGGCGGGGTCGCGGCCGTCGTAACGGAACGCGTAGTCACGGATGCGCCCATCCACTGCGCTCTCATAGGAGCTGTGGACGCCGTCCTCCTTGTCCGACGAGTCCGTGTGCATGGGGTTGGCGACATCGGCGATGAAGTGACTCATGATTCCCAGGGCGCGGCTCGCGGCGCGTTCCCGTCCCGCCTCGAGCCGGCGCTTCGTCCGGCGGAACCACACTGCAGTGGCCTCGTCCGCGGCGCCCCACTCGTCGCCCCAGCGGTCGTAGACGTGCCACCACGTGCCGGACGCGTGGTCGATGCCGTCCTTGCAGTCGGGGTCGTCGGTGGCGCGCAGCGCGACGCGGACACGGACCCAGGATGCTCCGTTGCCGGCCGCATTGATCGCTTTCTTGAGGATCCAGTCATGAGCGCCGAACGAGTTGCAGCCGTCGGTGCCGTTCCCCCAAGCTCCTGCCGGTACAGCCGGCGTGCCCAGCATCCCGACAGACGTCATCAACACCACCGTCCAGGTCGTAAGACGGGTCACGGTGCGACAATGGCTCCCCGAAGGCGGATCATCAGGTGCGGTTTCGCCACCTCGCCGGAGCGGTCCGCCTTCGATCTCCCCGCTGGTCACTCAGACGTTTGCGTCGATGACCATCCATCCCATCGCACATCAGATAGTCCAATCGATCGGGGCTGCACCCACTTCACGAACAAACGCATCCACGTCGCCTTCTGACCGAAGCCACAAAGTGAGGCCCTGGTTCTTAGTCTCGTCGCTGCCCCATTCCGTCATCTCTGCTCCTGGCAGCGCTCGACGCCAGCGGTCAAGGTCCCCTTCCACACGGGACTGGCTCCGAATGGTGACGGACTCTTTTTGGAACGACACGTAGTAGCCCGTTTCATCTTCTACGAACATGTGTACGAAGCGGCGCCGAGAAGGGTCCCCTTCCTTGATCTGGCGGCAATAGTCGATGAAGCGCGCGCCCCACGCGTAAGTGATCCAACCTTTGACGTCGTCCCAACTCTGGGTCGTTTCACCCGTCGACGGCCTGCTTGCTCGCCTTCGGCGGTAGATCTCCTGGAGTTGACGTAGCGGGTAATCCATCTGCAGCCGAGCGAACAGATCGTTGTCGAACTTATAGAGGCCCAACGAGAAGCAATACACGTCGACGTCGTGCTTCTGCTTCAACCAGTCCGCCGTGAGGATCACCTCGGGGTCATACTGCTCCGCGATCAACACCACTGCTGGAGACAGATCCGGATCGAAGTTCTGGATCGAGTTGATCAAGTCTTCGTCGGCGTCGGCAGGAAGGTTCCTCGCCCACTCCTCGTTCGACCACGTCCACACCATCGCAGCGTAGGAAAGAGCCTGAAGGAGTTGGAGTTTTCTGCGTTCACGTTTCAGCTCGAAGACGACCGGCCGTCCTTGATCCTCATCGAAAGCTAGTAAGTCAATCCTGTTACCCACACTCTCGTGCGGCAGCAGCTCAGATCCGATGAGCTTCAGGCTGGGGAACCCGATCTCGTCTACAAACGCTTCCCACGAGTTCACGATCATCTCTTGGAGATCGGAGCGTTCAAGGATGCGCTCGGACACGAGGGTTCCCTCTCCAAGAGCCCGCAACTTTCTTCCCGTCCGATCTATGCGCAGCATCTAGCCAGCATATTGGCGCTGCTTACAACCTCTACATGTACGTAGGGCCTCCACGGGCACAGCCAGGGGGAGCGCTCACGATTTGTCGCGTGCCTCCCCGGAGCGATCCGCCTTCTCTTGCTTGCGACACTCCTTGCAGATCGAACGCCTGCCATCGCGGAAGCCCGAATGCCGGTGGAACTCGTCGAGAGTTCTTTGCTGTCCGCATTTCCCGCAGCGCTTCAGCCGTTCCGCCATCCGCAGACTGTAGGCCAGCATGACCGCCTCCTGCTCGTCGATGAGCTCCTTCTAGCGCCGGCGCTAGGAGCAAACGAGCCCTCGAGCGGAAGGGTCTAGCGCTTGTTGCTCGAGAGTGTCACGAACAGACCCAAAGGTCAGTCCAGCTCACACTTGCGAGTGATCCACCAGGTCATTTTCCTCAAATTCATGATCACTTCGACCTGAAGGCGTCGCTTCTCCGACAAATTCTGCGTCGACGTCATCGATCGCTTCGTCGGCATGCTGTGAACTGTGAGCCGCGGCAGCTATAGCTATTGATCTATCTCGGTAGTTCCCAATCATGCGCGTTACTACGGAATACTCGAAGGGCTGATCGGCTCGCGTTGTGAACTTAACTCGATAGCGCAAAGGAGTCGCAGGGTCAGAGAAACCTTCCAGCGGCGGCGACTCACCCGTTCGGCGAAAGTACTGCCGGCGCTTGTCCCACTCCTCTTCCTCCTTGGCGTCGCCCGACTCCGGAGGTCTTGGCTCATTGCCCGCCAAGAAACCGTCGATCCAGATCTCCGCGTGCTCGCTCATCTTCGTCATCTTCGAGCGCGAGAAACACAACCCTTGTGCGGTCTCCTCGCAGTACGCCGACATCCGTCCCGGGAATGTGTGGCAATTCCCCAGCAGAAAGTGCCGCCCCTCGCAGTGCGTCGACCAAAACACAAGCCGCTCGTCGATGTCGGCAGGCAGAGGCCCGGGAGTCATCTGATATCTCTCCTTTCGCCATCACACACGGATGTCTTCATGGAACTCTTCCGCTCGCTACTCGGAACCACTGTCATCAAGGAGTTCGCGGCGGCTTGCGGGATGCATGCGTCCAGCGACAACGTCGTAGAACCCGACGGAGGATGCTGAGCCGACACGCTTCTCGATGGCTCGGAGCAGAGCTACCGCCCAGCCCTTCCAATGTTGCGACCCGGGCTGGATCTCGAAGACCACTCTGAACCCCTCATCTGAGTGGCTACTCGCGGCACGGCCGACAGATCGCTGACAGATCGCTGAAGACATCGGTGTCCTGGACTAGCTCGTGCCACTCTAAGAACGCCACCTCGACCGCTTCGTGCACTTCGGCCAAGCGCGCCCTGAAAACTGCGGCCACTTCCGCCGATCCATCGGGACGCCGCGTCGGAAACAGTGCTTCACTCATAGCTCGATCAGAAAGTAGTTGGCGATTGGTGCGCATCGAGGCGCCCTTGATCCCGTGCGGGACACCTGGCTAGCCGGCGCCATGTCGCCTGTTCATTTACGTCTTTTATGTGTCGGATCCGACGTCGTAGTCGTCCACGCTAAGGCTGGCCCCAGTTCGCGCCAAAAAGTCAATCTCCCGCAACGACAAGCTAAGCCCCACATCAGCCGCTCCCTCCAGATATCGCACGATCTGCAATTGGACGGAGCAATCCTCAATCAACGAGCGAATCGCACCTTCCTTGCCCACTACCTTCCCAGCCACGGCTGCGACATGCTCGTGGAAGTCATCACTGGGCTCTATGCCGGAATCGAGTTGCCAGTGATGAAACTTCGCCGGTCCCCCAACAACAGGTGTTTGCTCCCCCACGCGCCATTGTTGATTTGGCATCAACCCCGTTTGCTGCGTTATTCGATCTGGATCGATCACTGTGCTCGTTATTCTCAAGTAGGCATATTGTCGAGGGCTCTCACTCATATCGGCTGGAATTCATCGCCAGGTTTCGGATGCTTTGGACCGCTCCAAAATCTGCCGGACTTCTTGTCACGATAGATATCGTACTTATCTATGTCCCCTCCGTAAGTCTCCTTCTTCACCTCGTGTGCACCGCCGAGAGCCTCCACTTCGTCCGGGGTCGCTTTACGCAAATCCTGAGGATTTGGCTGTTCCTCCGTCCGAACCATGGGATTCTTTACTGCAGGAAGCGCCGGGAAGGAACTGATTGCCCCGCGAAGTTGCTCAGGTGTCCAATAGGCGGCGTCCAAGATGGCCCCGCCCGCGGCCCCGGCGGCGGTTACCGCCAAACCGGATATCCACGCGCGGCAGCTCGGCACCGACCCGCAAAGCACAGCAAGTGACAAGACAATGCTTACGACGATCATGCCTCCGGTGATCCCGCTGAACGTCAGAGCGCCAGCAGCGATTTGGGCAAACAGGATGGCCAGGTAACGCACCTGCGCGGTCAAGGCGGCCGCCGCTTCGCCCATAGACAACGGACCTACCGCCGCGGCCTCCGCACTGTGCCCTGTGGGGTCGACCCACGTCGAGGGGTTGTTCGCCACGTAGGTGTAGAGGTGATAGCCGGCAGTCCCAGGTGCGCCGGGGCGCACCGTGTCGGGAGAGAGGAAGCGACCGACAGAAGGGTCTAGCGTGCGAGCCCGCAGATGTACCAGCCCGGTCGCATCCTGAGGCTCTCCGGTGAAACCGTACAGCCCTTGCACCCCGCTTGCGGCGCGCGGCGCCCCAAAGACCTCATAGTCGGTGGTGCCCACGTTGAGCCCGAGCGCGTCGCTTCGCCCTCGAATTGAACCCAGCGCGTCCGCGTGCATATAGGCCACTTCGCCTGACGAGTCCACCGAGGCGATCGGTCCGTCGGCATGCAGGTAACTGTGCGTACCGTCGTCCACGATTACCGGTAGACCAGACTCACGATCGCTGAGCTCCGCACGACCTGTGCCATCGACCTCGGATGCGACCCTCACCCCGTCGCCGTCGTACGCGTGGGTCGCAGTGGTGCCGTCCACGGAGGCACCGGTGAGCCGGTTGTCCCAGTCCCACGAGAAGGTGTTGTTCCCCGCAGACGTGACATTGCCGTTGGCGTCGTAGGCGAACGTCTTGCTCCCGACCGCGGTGAGCTGTGACGCGTCGTCGTAGCTATACGCGGTGGTGACCCCGTCGACGCTCTCCGAGACTCGGTTTCCCGCCGCGTCGTAGTCGTACTCCACTACTGTCCCGCCCGCGTAGGTGATCGTTTTGATGCGATTGAGCTTGTCCAGCATGTAGGTCTCATCACCGCGCGTACCGCCGACCGCCGTGCGGTTACCCGCGGCATCGAGGGTGTAAGTGAATTCGTCGCGCACGGCCGTCGTTGTGTCGGTGTGAACTACGGACTTGAGGCGACCGGCAGCGTCGTAGGAGTTGGCCGTGTCGATGCCGTTGGGGCGGGCAATCTTTGTGCGATTGCCATCGGCATCGTAGTTAAAGGTCACCGTGCCTCCAAGCGGGTCGCCAACGTCGGTCTCGGGCAGGGATGTGTCGGGAACGCTATTTCCGCGGGGAACGGTGGCACTTTCCAGCCGCCCCGCAGCGTCGTAGCCGTATTCGACGTGACGTTCGCCCGGAAGCCCCAGGGCCGTCCTACGCCCTGCGGGATCGTAGTCGTATGTGATCGCGCCCTCGGGAGAGGTGACCTCATCGAACCGTCCCGCGGCGTCATAGCTCCAGCTTGTGATGCCGTGGTCGTCGTTCATCGACACCCGCCGCCCCGCGCCGTCGTATGCGTAGGTCGTCTCACCGTCGGGATGGGTGATGCCGGTCAGCCGGCCCGAAGCGTCATACGCGTAGTCGACCTCTTGGCCCTTGGGGTCGAGGCGCTTTATCCGCTGCCCTGATGCGTCGTAGGTGTAGTTCCACGTGCGCTGCAACGGATCGGTCTCGGTGGCGAGGTTGCCGAGCAGGTCGTAGCTGTAAGTCCAGGTCTGACCGCGTGGGTCGGTGAGGCCGGTGCGCTGCCCGGCGGCGTCGTAGGCAAAGGACACGGTGCCGCCGAGGGCGTCGGTGATGCCGGTCAAGAGTCCCGCGCCGTCGTGGGTGAACTCGGTGACGTGCCCGCGGGGGTCGGTGACGGTCTTACGCTGTCCCGCCGCATCGTAGGTATACGCGGTGGTGTTGTTGAGGCCGTCGGTCTCGCTCAGCAGGAGACCCCGAGGATCGTAAGAGTAGGTGGCGGTGCGCCCCGCCGCGCTGGTAGTGGAAACCAGCTGACCGGCGAGGTCGTAGTCGGAGCTGGAGGTGTTGCCGGCCGGGTCGGTGATCGCGGTGACGCGACCGGCCGGATCGTAGCCATAGGTCGTGGTGCGATCGGTCGCGTCGGTGACGGATGTGACCTGCCCGGCGCCGTCGTGGCCGTAGGTGGTCTCGGCTCCACTGGGATCGGTAATGGCCGCGAGACGTGAGGCCGGGTCGTAGTCGTACGCGGTAAGGCCTCCTTCGGGGTCAGTGGCGGCGGTGAGCCGCCCTGCCGCGTCATAGCTGTTAACGGTCTCGTTGCCGAGTGGATCGGTCGTGCGAGTGAGCCGGTTGGCGGCGTCGTGGCTGTAGGTGACCGCGTTCCCGAGGGCGTCGGTCTGGCTTACGAGGTTGCCAACGGGATCGTAGGTGTAGGTGATCGATCCGCCGTTGGGAGCTACCTGCTGCGTCAATCGCCCCGCTTCGTCGTAGGCGTAGGAGGTAACCCGGTTCAAGGGGTCGACCTCGCGACTCAAGCGCCCCGCGGAGTCGTACTCATAGCTCGTCGTGTTGCCCTCTGGATCGGTGATCGATGCCACATTCGAGTCCGGGTGATAGGTGTAGGTCGTCGTGTTGCCCAAGGGATCGGTCATCGACGTCATGCGATGGTTCGAGTCGTAGGTGTAGGTGCTCGTGTTCCCCGCGGCGTCGGTCTTGGAAGTGACGAGACCGCGCGCATCGTAGGTCCAAGTCGTGGCGTTTCCGAGCGGATCGTCGACCCGCAGGAGATGGCCCGCGGGCCCGTAGAGGAACGAGTTAACCGCCAGATCAGGCCCTTCGATGACGATGAGACGCCCCGCTAGGTCATAGAAGTAGCGGGTTCTGTTCCCTTCGGCATCGGTTTCGCTGCGCAGCCGTCCCGCGGAGTCATACGTGTACGTGATGCTGTTGCCCAGAGGATCGGTCTCGGTGAGCTTGTTGCCTTGGGCGTCGTAAGTAAACGTAGTGGTGTTAGAGAGCGGATCTGTCTCCGTTAGCTTGTTTCCGGAGCTGTCGTAGGTATAGCTCCAGGTGTGGCCGAGCGGGTCGGTCCTCGATGCCAAGTTGCCGTTGGAATCATAAGTGAACGTCGTGGTGTTCCCGCGCGCATCGGTGATCGATGTGGGAAGACGCTTCGCGTTGTAGGTGAAGTTGATCGGATTCCCGAGCGGGTCCGAGGTAGATGTCAGGTTCCCTGAAGCGTCCCACGCCATCGCCCACGAGTTCCCGTCGGGATCGAGGAAGCGGTTGAGGTTCCCGTCGGAATCGAAGAAGTACGACACGACCCGACCCTGTGGGTCCACCACATGGGTCGTGCGCATGTTTTTGTTGAAGTAGAAGCGAGAAACCTCACCCTCGGGATCTACGACAACGGTCGCACCTCGCCCCGGCTCCTCGTGGTCGAGGATCATCGAGGCGCCCGCGGCATCCTCTTGCGAGATCACCCGGTGGGAGCCGTCGTAGGTGTTCTTTAGTACCTGATTGCCCCTCTCGTCGATCACCTTGATCAAGCGCTGGCGGTCGTAGGTGAATGTGCGCGTTTCTGTCTCTGGGTTGGTCACCGAGGTGAGGTTGTTATTGCTGTCGTAGGCGTAGCTGAAGGTGGCTGGTCCGGGACCTGTGACGGAGGCGAGCTTGCCGGTACCGTCGTAGGCGAGGTCCACTGCCACACCGCCAGGCCCGGCAATTTGAGAGAGCCGGCCCTGCGCGTCGTAGGTAAGGGACTGTGTATTCCCGTTGGGATCCGTGATCGAAGTGAGCTTGCCGGCGGAAGTGAAAGCATAGGCAAGTCGATCCTTGGTGGTTAGCGTGTAGACGTCGTCCGATCCCTTGACGAGTGTCGACTGCACGCGCGCGTCGAAGGCGCGGTAGGTGCCGTCGGCATTCCTCGTGAAGAACTCCTCGCGTCTCGATCCGTACACAACTGCGACCTCGTTCGAAGGCCCGAATGCGAGATAGGCGTCGTACGTGTGGGACCAGTGGCCCCCCAGCGAGGTTCTGCGGTCGGAGTGAGCGCGATAGAAGCGCGTGAAGTTGATGGGGAAGACTCCTGGGACGGTGAGGTCGGTCTCCTGATACGAGAGTGCACCGGTAGATGTGTCGATGCCTTGGCCCACGCGACGCGAGTAAGGCTCGGACAGATGAGTGCGAGCGAGGTTGTCGCTGATCGCATAGGCGCGCACGTCCCCAACGAGGCGGATCTGTAGGCGGCCCGGATTGGGCAACGAACTGTTGATGGTGAAGTACTGCTGGCGCACTCCAGTGCCCGTGCTCGTCCAGAAAAGCTCTGTCGAGGTTTGGCTTTCTTCGTCGAGCCAATCGACGTACAGGATGCCGTTGCTCCCGCCCTGCCCGAGCGAGTAGGTGATGCTGTGGTAACGGACATCAGGGGATGCCCCCACGTCGACCCCCGCCACAACGCTGGATCGCAGCGCGGTGGTACCCGCACCCCCCGACACATAGGTGCCGTCGGCGTCTTCTCCGACCGTGAGTCCGTTGTGGCCGTTGGGTAGGAACTGCCACGCGGGGAGGACCTCCCTCAACAACCCCGCGTCGTCCACCTGTAGCGGTTGCCCCGAATAACGCCGGACCTGAAGGCGAATCGTTTCGCCGGTGTATTGCGCGATGCCGAAGGTCAAGTCCTCCCACTGCTGTCCTACGGTGCGATAGTCGAGCGTGACGACCTGCGAGAAATCGGAGCCGCGGAGCAACTCCACGTAGTAGCTCAGCGAGCCGCTGCTGCGGACCCGAAGAGTGAGATGGTCCGCGGTCGAGGCCACGGCGTAGGGACTCGACACAAGCCGACTTGAAGTCTCAACGTAGCTGTTGCCGTCTTCCTGGAGCCTCGACGCCGAGCCGTCGGGAGTCTCCCAACCGGGGACCGGGATCTGTTGTACGCCGATGTCATCAGCGCCGATCGTGTTGAGCACCCCTTGAACGCGCAGCTTTATCTCCAGGCCCCTTTGTGCGCCGAGGTTGAGGTTGACGGTGTTCCAGAAGTCACCCACCGAACCGACCGCGAGCTGCGTCCAGCTGGAGAAGTCAGGCCCCACCGCCATCCAGATGCGGTACTGGTCGACGTTCTTGCTGGCGCCACGCACACGGATCTGTGTGTCGTCGGCGTCCGGGGCTACCGTGAAGGCGGGCGAAGTAAGGGTCGCTCCCTGACCCATTTTTGCGTAGACGTTGCCGTCAGCCTCGGTCTCTCGGGAAAAACCACCTTCGACGGAGAATCCCGCGAAGGGATCCTCCACCCGAACGTCATCCAACCCGGCCGGGCTGTTCATGGTTCGGAACCGAATCTTGAGTGTCTGTCCTGCAAAGCTCCTGATATCGAAGCGTCGAGTCTGCCAGACCCCGCACTTGTAGCATCGATCACTCGCTATCGTGGTGACAGTGGCGAAGTCTGGCCCAGAGAGCAGGTCCACGTGCAGCCCCGAGTAATAGGTCGTAGACAGGTATCCGATTTCAAAGGCGAGGTACTGAGCGTCGGCAGGGAGCGCGACAGTTTGGGTGGTGATCGCGTCCGATGCGGTCCCGAACCGCGCCCAGTTACCACGGATCGCGTCGGAAGCAATCGTTGGGGAACCAGCTACCGACCAATCGGAGAAAGCCCCCGTCTCGAAGTCTCCATTCGGTACCGCCACCTGCTCGGTAGGGGGAGCCTGTAGGTCGTGGTTGGCCACGGCCCCCACCACCTGGCTCGGCTCTTCAAAGGTTGCATTCGCTGGACCCCCGACCACGTTGTCGGCACCGTCGAGTGTGTGGTTCTCCGGGTAAAGGGGAAGTGCTCCGGACGGCGTTAGCTCAGACGCGGAGACGAGTCGGGTCCGTGAGTCAAGATCGACGATGCCCGCGGTACCTGATGGCACTGCCGGGAGCTGGGAGGCATAGAGACACGAAGCAACCATCACCGTGACGATCCGGAGACCCAGACCTATCCAATTCCGCCGCGAGATGCTCCCGCTGCGTCCAAAACGCCCGCGCTGATCTACGTGGTTCCTCATCATTTCTCGATCTCCCTCTGGCCGTCGTTGCCGTGATTCCTTTTAAGCAGACGAACCAAAGCCCGATGCCCCGGCGTCCGCCGCACAGATTGACTGCGAGCAAAGTATTCAGTCAGCAGCCACACGCATATCCGTAGTTCTGTGCATTTCGGACGCTCCGGACGTGCCGCTTGATCTGCTCGATGTCCGCGACTGATTCTCGACGCACCCGCCCGCCCCGACGCTCGCGTTCCTCTCGGTCGAAGTAAGAGGGCCTCGTCACGATGGTCTCTTCCTCGTCTGCCTCCTTTGTCGGCTCGACAGCCTTCGTCGCACCGTCAAAGCGACGGGGAAGCGACGAGGTAAAGGGTGGCGAAGCCATGCCTGCCAGCTACCGTCTTGACCCTCATCGCTCGCCTCCTGGGGATTCGTCGCTCTCCATGTGAGCGCCGCGTCTAGGCAAAAATGCCTAGTCCCAGGAACCTAGATACGTGAGCACACCGCGACAAGGTCAGAAGGACGACGGTTTGCCGACAAAAGCCCGACAGTTGAGTCAGGCGTCTGCTAGGTCTTCCTCGAAGTCCCTCAGGTCAATCGTTGGGGGTTTGATTTCGTAATCAGCTAACCGATACCCTTCGCCTCGAACGGTCAGAAGGAATGACGGCAAGGATGGGGTCTCCTCGATCTTCTTTCGAATGCGCCGAATGTGCTGCAGGATTCGCTCTCCATCGCTGAAGGCCTCTCCACCCCAGATTCGCCGCGACAACTCGGGGGGCGTAACGACGCTTCCCCCAGCAAGTATCAGAACTTCCATGATTCTGAACTGAATCGGGGTGAGCTGAATGTTTCGACCGTGCCAACTCGCTATCCGACGAGCGACGTCCAGGTGTAACGGACCCCAAGTGAGACCACAGGGAAGACTTGTCGGCCTCGCGATCGCAATTAAAGCAAGACCTACTTGCGCAATGTCTGCAGCTGCAGAGCCAGAAGGCAGTTGAGAATCGATGAGATCGCCGCTGTGCCGCGTCTCTGTCAACAGAAGGATCGAGAGACCTGCATTCTCGCGCATACCTCTCACTAGTCCAAGGACATCGGCGCCAACGAGCGATTCCTGTCCTACAAGAAGGCGATGTGGATGTGGCGGAGACAAGCATTGGATGACTTCTTCTGAATTGAATGCCAGCGAGGGCACGACTCCACCAGCGTGAAGGAGTCGAGAGATTTCAAGGACGGGAAGATTCTTGTGTACACCGATGATCGCCCCAGTGTGCCTAGATCCGCTGCTATCCCCAATACGCATCAGATCAGGCCGTCCTCTCGACCAAGTCGCCCGCCCTTCTAGTTAACTTTCTACTCTACCCACAGTCAGTCAAAAGGTTGGGCTTGTCATATCTGTTGGTTCCTGGGGTCGGCCCCTTATGGTGAGTCCGGCTACCGACTATCCGGGAGGCCAAGAATCCGAGCCTCAACCCGGCCGACCCGCAGCCGGACCTTGAGTCCAGCTCTTCTCGGTCCGGGTCTTGCTTCTCCCTCGGATTCAGGGGGTGGGCCTTGGCCCACTCGGCGGTCTGGGTCTCGCGGGTTGTCGAGGTAGGTGTCCAGCTTGGTGCGATCGACCCGCCATTGGCCCCTGCCCCCGATCTTGACCGCGGGCAGTTCGCCGAATCGGTCCGCCTTCTGCACAGCCACCCGCCCTACGAATTTTCAGTGGGGGTTTTCATCGAATGGTTCCTTCGATCCAGCCGCCATACAACCTCTCCTTCGACTATCTGCTCGGTCCTACTAAGTCCTGCTGCCGCAGCTACTCGGGCAGACGCGTGGTGGTCTGGGTGAACGTGAGCTACCAAGACCGTGAGCTTCAGATGGGTAAGCAGCCAACGGGCTAGCATTCGAGCAGCTTCCTTGGCGTAACCTTGCCCCTGGTAGCGGGTTGCGATCACCCAAGCCATCTGCCCTTCCATCTCCCTAACCGTCGTCTGTAATGTGCCTACAGCTCTTCCGTCTTGCTTACGACGTAGCACCCAGTTCAGCCATAACTCGCTCCGAGCAGGTGATTTGCGTTCCTCGAGAGTTGTGAATCGCGTCCGCATGTCCTCCACCGATCCGATCGGTGAACCGCCCACAAACTCATGGAGCGCGGCATCATTGAGGAGGACAAAGAGCTCATCGGCGTCCCCAACCTTCAGCGGGTAAGCCGCCAGACGCGAGGAGTCAAGGTGGAGCTCTTTGTCCGAAGGGTTGATATCACCCTTCACTCCAGCTCCCCTGCCACTTCGACCTGAAGCTGTTCTCGGCCGCGAGCGCCCGAGCCGTCAAACACACCAGGCCCAGTACTCAACAGGTTGCATCAGCCAGCAACCAACATTTGAGGTCCCTACCGTACGAGATCGCAGCTCCATAGGAGACCGATCGAGTGCGGTTCCCTTCGCCACCTCGCCGGAGCGGTCCGCCTTCTCTCCTACAGCCACCGGGCTATGAAATCAGCTATCTCTTGCTCGAACACGGCCCAGGTGGCGACGCCGAGTGGGATCAGCATCAGGATGATTAACAGCCACGCCGGTAGCTCGAAGCGGCTGCCGTTCATAGAAGCAACCGTACGCGTTCCGCCTCGACCCTTGAGCCGTGAGCCTCTGCCCCACACCCGAAGACCAGTCGTGCCGAACCAAAGGTTCGGAATGCCGAGCAGTGTGAACGTGGGGCGCCTCACGGTTCAAGGGCGCCTACGGCGTCTGCTTTGCAGATCGAGGTCGGTGGTCTCTGCTAGGCGATAGCTGGCCCATCCCTGCCGACCGTCGGTAACCTCAGGATCGCCAAACGTCTGTTGGCACACTAGCTATGGGACTCGAGGAGAAGCGCATGCAGCGAACAATCGTTCTATCGGTAGCGGCGGTTCTCACGATAGCCATCACTGGACTGGGCGGTTTTTATGTTGGCCGCTACGTGTTGGAGTCTCAGTCCAGCGTCCGTGTCGAGCGCCTTCAGGACTCGCTCGCTGACGCGCGTGACCAGAGCGAGGAGTTAGTAAGAGCGCTGGAAGCCGCTGGAAACGATTACAGCCGGCTTACCGAGCAGCTCGACGCAACGACAAATCAGTTCGCGCGAACAGTCCAGCAGCTATGCGCTGAGCTTAGAGTTGAATACCCGAATCCGAGAGATTGGATCTTCTCGGAGCAACAGCTTTGTGCCGAATATGAGTGAGCAAACGAACTGCGGCCGGCCTTTTCCCGTCGAGGTCGCAGCTCCGAGCGTATTGCGAGGAGACCGACCGAAGACGGTTAGATCTCGTCGTCTTTGCCCTTCTGCAGCGGGTGGGCCTTCGCCCACTCGGCCGTCTCGGCTGCGAGCTTCTCGAGATAGGCATCCAGCTGGTGCTTGTCGACCCGCCACACGCCCCGGCCCCCAAGCTTGATCGCGGGGAGCTCGCCGGAGCGGACCAGAGCGTAGACCTGGGGTACCGAGACCGAGAGGTAGGCGGCAACGTCCTCGAGCTTGAGGTAGCGGGGCTCCACCTCGGAGGCGGGTTTGGACGTGCCTTGGCGTGCCACCCGTTGAGTATCACTTGCTTAAGGCGCGAAACCAAGCATTTGCATGTGTTTGCTTGGGGACGCGCGGCGATGGGTCGCGTGGGGCGCGACATCCCCCGGACGCGCGCGGCCGCGCGGGCTTGCCTGGCCAGAAATTGTGCCCACGAGATACGGGCTATCGAACATAGGTTCGATTACGGTAAGGCGGAGCAAACAGCCCTCAGCCCCTCGCTCTTGGGCTGGGGCGGCGCTCAGCCGGAGAGAGCCTCCGGCCGGAAATGTGTGTGTCCAAGACGGTAACGCCTCGGTCAAGCATCCTGCCGGCTCTCCTCCGACGAGCGTCCGGAGTGGCTCGTCTGGAGGTGAAAAGCATGGGCAAATTGAAGCCAGGTGACAAGGCACCCGCTTCTGGCCAGTACGAGATCCGAGGTACGCGCGGAGGTTCCACCGGACAGGAGCGGACGGTTGTTCGCGGTGAACCGCTTCCGCCGACTCCGAAGTCAGGTCAGTCCTACAAGATCGCTGACCGCACTCGTAACAAAGCAGGCCGCGGTAGGTAGCCAGTGCGAACCGAGCCCTCAATGTTGCGGGCTCGGATTCGTCTCGAATCATGCGCGAATACCCAAATCGATCATCACAACCGATACTTATTGCCGTGAAAGACGCATCGCAAGATGAACCGTCACCACTAGATCTGGATGAGATCGAACCGCAGAACGTAGGCGGTCCGCCCAGCCCAATCTCAGTTGTATCAGGTCCAGCGATGCGGCATATCGCTCAGACCATCGCAGAAATAAGTGCTCAGGCCTCCCGTCAGATGTCTGAACAACTGACGCCCTTTCTTGAAGATTTCCAGCGATTCACTATCAAACCCTGGCTCAAGAAGCTCGAACCCGTCTTCCAACAACTCGCGGGGATGGCACGAGATTCAATGCCCCCTAACTGGGATGCGACCGATCTCGGGATGAAGGCGCTTTTGCGGCGCGGTGAACTCATCCAGTCCGAAGGTCTGCCTCTGGTGTGGGTGCCGAGGGCCCAGCTCGTGACTTCTCTTGAAACCGAGTTGTCTCCTGAAGACCGGCTCCGGCATCTACACAACAATGCCGCGCGCATTCTCGCCGACTGCCACGAGTCGCTTGCTGACGTCAAAGAGCCGCGGGTCCATTTCTTGGCGGAATCTATAGAAGAGGCTGTCACATCCGCAGAGCTTGGAAACTCTCGAGCCGCACAAGCCCTCGCGACTGCTGCATTGGATACTGGCTACACACGTCTCTTGAACCTCACCAGCTCTGACGCGAGGAGGCGATTTATCAGGGATTTGAGAAGCGAGACTCTCGGTTGGATCCGATTCTCGCTCGCCATGGCTCCGCTTCCTGTCGCTCTGAAAAATTTCAAGCGCGGAGGGGTTCCACCCGAGCGATATAACCGGCACGCCACCTTTCATGCAGTCACACCAGAGCAATACTCGGAGACCAACGCCCTTCTCGCGTGCATGCTAGCCACCTCCTGTATCCGCGAATGGGATCACTTCCTTGCGACAGGCAGGACCTTGCCAACCTAGCCACTCAGCCTGGTGGCCCTCACCTGCCGCTGCCATTGGGCCCACGTCTTGCCCTTGGAGCTGACAATCGTCTCCGTCCTGGGGCCCAAGACGGAACCAGCGCTCGCGTAACCGAATATCTCTTCCGACCACGGCCTTGCCCATGTGATCCGGATCGAGCGG
>Ga0299907_10000203_pt1 | contig 26046 bp, 30 predicted proteins | sample RVTome_16_FD_198680 | JGI IMG/M metagenome (GOLD analysis project Ga0299907, IMG submission 198680) | Soil microbial communities from uranium-contaminated site in the Upper Colorado River Basin, Wyoming, United States - RVT152D67 (version 2) ...
GCGGCGGCCCCACCGTCGTACGCGACTTCCTCGCCGCCGGGCTCGTCGACCACATGCATCTCGTCCAGGTCCCGATCGTGCTCGGCCGCGGCGTCCGCATCTGGGACGGCCTGGAGGCCCTCGAGGACGCCTACGACGTGGAGGCGGTCTCGTCCCCCAGCGGCGTCACCCACCTCACGTTCACACAGAAGGTCGTCTCCTGAACGCCGACACCGAACGGCAAGCCCGCTGGGCTGACGTGCGGGTCTGTCGTGTCATCCGCGCGTTGCGTCATTCCGCCGCGATTGACGCGCCGGCCGATCGGCCTCGGGCGCAAACCCCCAGGCCGCCGGAACGCACTCATCTGCCGCGAGTGTGCGGTCGCGGCGACGTCGCAACGGCTCTAGGGTTCGCTCCATGGGATCAAGAACGCAGCACATCAGCATCGGCATCGATCGGCCCGCCGATGAGGTGTACGACTTCGCTGCAGATCCGCTCAACCTGCCCAAGTGGGCGGCCGGCCTCGCAGGCTCCAGGGTTGAGCATGACGGGAAGCATTTGTTCACGGAGTCCCCGATGGGGCGCGTCACGATAACGTTCGCGCCGCGCAACCACTTCGGCGTGCTGGATCACGACGTCACGCTTCCCTCCGGGGAGACGGTCTATAACCCGCTACGGGTCATCAGGGACGGAGATGGCTGCGAGGTGGTCTTCACCATCCGCCAACGTCCTGAGATGACCGATGAGGACTTCAAGCGCGACGCCGACGCCGTTGCCAAGGATCTCGCCACGCTGAAGTCCCTGGTCGAAGCCAAGTGAGCGGAACGCACTCTTCTGCCGCTGTACGGTGGTGATCATCGCGTGCGGGTCGCGCCGGATCGCGATCACGGTCTGCGCCCAGCCGCCCGTGTAGCACGCCCTCCCAGCCGACGCCGAGCGACCCTCGACCCGCACCGCGGGGAGCCTCGGCAACACCCATAGTGCGCGCCGGTCTCCTGTTGCCGCTGGGCTCGGCCGACGTCAGGCTGGACGGACCAGCTCGGCCTGCGGTCCCTTCTGGCCCTGCGTGACGTCGAACTCCACCTTCTGACCCTCTTCGAGGGAGCGGTAGCCCTCCGCGGCGATCGCCGAGAAATGCACGAACACGTCCTTGCTGCCGTCCTCCGGGGTGATGAAGCCGTAACCCTTCTGGCGTTGAACCACTTCACGGTTCCCTGCACCATCTGCCTCTCCCACTGCACGACGCCCCCGGCAGGGGCTCAGCCGCCGCGGTGCCTCCCGAAGCAGAGAGGCGAACGCCCGCGGAAATCCCGCGTGCGCGAACCACACACGAGACACCGACGACCGAGCAGGTTACCCAGTGCAGGCTGCGATTGCGCGGCGCAGCCCGCAGATCCCGGGAACCGCCCCACGGCGCCCACCCCGGGCAGGGGGCCGCGCCGAGCGCGTCTCGACCGCTGTCACTTTCGCACGTCCGGTGGCCGCATGTTGCAGGTAGTCAGGCGAACGTCGTTGTTGCTCTGCGAAGCGTGAACAATGCGCCGGACATTTCGAGGTGCGGTCTCTTGGCGTCTCGCACGATCGTGACCTCGTCGGCGTCGCAGGGGTCGTCGCACGGGGACAGATCCCCCCGGTTCTGTAGACCACGAATGGCGCTTGCCTGAACAGTGAGATCGACGGGTCCCGCTCAGGGATGTTTGTGATCTTGTGCCTGAGTGCCGTGACAACAGGGCCAAGCGACTGCGCCGCGACTCCGGAATGATCGTGATAGCTGTCCGGGCGGCGCGGGCTGGCGCTCAGGCCGCGCGCCTACGGTAGGGGGCATGCCCGTATTGCCCGGTCACCGACCGTCGCTGTTGCTCGAACTTGACCTCACCGAGATCCCGGCCGCGCCGCCCGCGGACGATCCACTCGCTCGGCTTCGCGCCCGCGGCGGCCACCAGCTCCGTCCCACGCTGCGCGCGCTGCACGACAGCGCGGCCGACCGTCACGTCGTCGGGTTGATCGCCAAGGTCGGCGCCGCGCTGCCATGGGCGATCATGCAGGAGCTGCGCCTCGGTGTGCGCGCGTTCGCGGCGAGCGGTAAGCCGACACTGGCCTGGGCGGAAAGTTTCGGTGAGGGCTCCGGCGACATGGCCGCGTACGTGCTGGCGACCGGGTTCGATGAGATCTGGCTGCAGCCCAGCGGGGGTTTGGGGCTGCTCGGCGTCGGGGTGGAGACGACGTTCCTCCGCGGCGCGCTCGACCATATTGGCATCGAGCCGCAGCTCGAGCAGCGTTATGAGTACAAGAACGCCGCCGACCGCATCATGCGCACCGAGTTCACCGAGGCTCATCGCACCGCGCTGGACCGCCTTGCCGAGTCAATCTTCTACGAAGCGGTCGCGGCGATCGCCGATGGACGCGGGATGGACGCCGTACGCGTGCGCGAGCTCGCCGATACCGGGCCACGCACCGCTTTAGAGGCCCGCGACGCCGGGCTGGTCGACGTACTCGGTTACCGCGACGAGGCGTATGCCGCGATGCGCTCGCGGGTCGGCCGCGATGCCGAGATGCTGTTCGCCGATCGGTGGCGTCCGCGCCGCGGTCCGCACGTGCCGGCGCGCCGCAAGGACCACGTCGCTCTCGTCGAGGCGCGTGGCGCGATCGCGTCCGGGCGCACGCGCCGCGGTCCGATGGGACGCCAGGTGGGCAGCGATTCGGTCGGGGCAGCTCTGCGCGCCGCGGCGACGGACGAGCGCGTCTGCGCGGTCGTCCTGCACGTCGATTCCCCCGGGGGTTCGGCCGTCGCGTCGGACACGATCTGGCGCGAGGTGTGCCGCGTGCGTGAGGCGGGCAAGCCCGTGGTCGTGTCGATGGGCGCGGCGGCGGCGTCCGGCGGCTACTACATCGCCTGCCCGGCCGACGTGATCGTCGCGCTGCCTTCGACGCTCACCGGATCCATCGGTGTGTTCGGCGGCAAAATGGTTGTGCGCGGCCTGTTGGATCGGGTGGGGCTGACCACCGGGACGGTGTCGCACGGGGCCCGCTCGCTGATGTACTCGACTCGGCGCGGCTTCAGCGACGACGAGCGCGAGCGGCTGGCCGCCAACCTCGACGCGATCTACGACGACTTCGTGGCCAAGGTGGCGCAGGGCCGCGGCCGCTCGGTCGCCGAGATCGAGAGAATCGCGCGGGGTCGGGTCTGGACGGGCAGCGACGCGCGCGGAATCGGCCTGGTCGACGAGCTCGGCGGGCTCCACGACGCGGTGCGGATCGCCCGCGCCCGCGCGGGGCTGCCGGTCGATGCCCCGGTGCGCTACGCCATTCACATCCCGCCGCTGGCAAGGCTCAGGCGTGTGAAGAACACCGAGGACCCGCGCGCGGTGGCGAGCGTGATGCTGCCCGGACTCTCCGACATCGCCGCCACGCTGGGCCTGCCCGCCACGGCCGCGTTGCGCATGCCGTCGATCATGGTGCGCTGATGATGTTCAGGTAGACGCGTCTGGGCTGCCGAATATGCCAGTGACGTGCAACCACGGCCGGAGGTCCCGGCCGTCCGCGCGGGCCATCCGAACCCACGGACCACCCCTGGCATCGCCACACATCCAGCACGAGCGCGCGACTGGACTGTCGGTGCCCCTAAGAGCCGGCAGAACAGAGCAATCCATCTACAGGGCCTGCACCGTCCGCGCGGCACCACCCGCATCGCGCATATCGATCAATCCCGTGCCCCAACGAACGTGGCTCTCGGCAAGCGCGCCACGCAGATCGACGGATACCGAGCGGTCGAGGAACTTCCTGTCAGCCACGCACAGGGCGGCTACGCTCGCCCGGATCTGCCGCCATCATGCTCCGACTTGGCGTCGGGCTGGTCGTAGACCGAGTGCAGCATCGCCTTGACCCAGCCCCAACTGGACTTGGGGGTGACCGACATCAGGTTGGCGGCGTAGTGGCCTGGTGGGACGGCCGCACCCTCCGCATCCGCTTCCCGCCACGCTGACCCAGCAGAGGGCGACCTCAACTCAATTACCGCACCGGGAATCGAGGCTAACGGCCAAGACCACTAGCAAGGACAGGGCGAGCTGCGCCGGTGGCCTACGTGTCTGCACCACCCAGAACACGGCATGAGCGCGCCCGGATTGCGGCATGTGCATGTGTTCCTGCCCTTACGCGAGCGGTACCGCGCAGAGTCGCCGGTACCCGACGGCGCCCATGGCTCTGAGCGCCTCGCCACGCTCGGCCGCCTTCGTCCGTCAGCACGAGGTCAGGTCGCCGACGACTCCAGGCCCTCCCACGACCAGCGCGGCACTGTGTGCCGATAACGCCGTGCGAAGGTCGGCGAAGGCCGCCTGCAACTCCGCCAGCGCCACCTCGTCAACATCGCCGCGGGTGAGCCCGTCCTCCACCAGCGGCAGGATCGCGGCGATTGAACTCCGCCGGATGCGCTGGCCGGGTTCGACTACGCGTTCTCGCCACCGAAGAGCGTCTCGGCGTTGTGGGCCGACCAAGCTCGTGGCCATGTCAGGTCATCGGGGCGGACCGTTGCGCGGCGCCACAAAACTGCATACAGTTTCAACGACCACACCACCCGACGACGGGAGCCTCGCCATGAGTCGTGACGTGACCCAGGCATTCGCGGACATCGACGCCTTCGACCCGGACCTGTTCGTCAGGAACCTGACGCCGGACGCCGTGTTTCGCTTCGCCAACGCCGAGCCGATCATCGGCCGGGAGGCGATCCGCGAGACGGTCGCGGGCGTCTTCTCCACCATCGACGGACTCAAGCACAACATCAAGAACATCTGGGAGGTTGGTGACACGACCATCGTCCAGATCGACGTCGAGTACCGTCGCAAGGACGGTAAGTCGGTGACCGTCCCCAACGCCGACATCCTGGTCTACGACGGTGACTTGGTCCGGGACTGGCAGATCTACATCGACATTGCGCCGGTTTACGCCTGAGTTCCTTCCATGATCACGCTCACCGACATCGCGTACGTCCGGTCCGGCGTCGCCGACCTGGATGCGGCCGTGCGGTTCGCGACCGACATCGTCGGGCTCGAGTTGGCTGCACCCACCGAGCTCGGCATTGCACACCTGCGTGCGGATCACCGTCACCACTGCCTCGCGCTCGTCGAAGGACCATCGGGCGTCATCGCGTCCGGCTTCTCGGTGGCCGACTCCGACACGCTGGCCGCTGCCGAGACCGAGCTCGAGCGGGCCGGGACGACCGTACGGCGTGGCTCGCCAGAGGACGCCCGGTCCCGCCGGGTGGGCGAGTTCATCGCGTTCGACGACCCGTTCGGCAACCGCATCGAGCTCGTCAGTCAACAAGAGACGATCACCCGGCCGGTAGCGTTCACCCGGCCGGCCGGGATCACCGAGTTCGGGCATCTGTGCCTCGATGCTCCGGATATACGCGAGGCGTACCGATTCTGGAGCACCCGGTTCAACGCAAAGGTGTCGGACTGGATCGGCGACCGCGCGTGCCTGATGCGGATCGATCCGGTCCACCACAAGCTGGCGGTGTTCTACGGTGAGCGCCCTGGGCTGTGCCACATCAACTTCCAGGTGGCCAGCATCGACGACGTCTTCCGCAGCTGGCACTTCCTGGTCGAGCACGGCGTGGAGATCGAGATGGGGCCGGGGCGGCACCCGCAGTCGACCGCGATCTTCATCTACTTCCTCGGGCCGGAAGGATTCACCTACGAGTACTCCTTCGGCGTTCGCCGGATCGAGGATGACGCCGCCTGGCGACCGCGTACCTTCGACCCGCAGGAGCTGGGGTCGATCGACATGTGGCTGGGCCCGGTGGCGCGGGTCTCCTCGCAGGCGCAGCTGCAGCCGCACCACGTCGGGGGCACGACATCGTGACCACGATGACGCTGCCGGCTGCGGTCCAGGTGACGGTCGCCGGAGTCCGAACGGCGGTGATCGACACCGGGACCCCGGACGGCGCCACGGCACCCCCGACCCTCCTGCTTCACGGGTCCGGCCCTGGCGTCACCGCCACCGCCAACTGGCGCACGGTCATCCCGGCGCTTCGCACCGACCGACGGGTGATCGCTCCGGACCAGCTCGGCTTTGGCGGGACCGCCACCGGCGAGTCTCGCACGTACGGTCGGGGTGTCTGGACGGAGCACGCACTGGCCATGCTGGACGAGCTCGGTACGGGGACCGTCGATGTGATCGGCAACTCGATGGGCGGGGCCATCGCGCTCAGCATGGCGACGGCCCGCCCGGAGGCCGTGCGACGCATCGTCCTCATGGGCTCGATGGGCGTGGCGATGGCTCTCCCGGGCGGGTTGGACACGGTCTGGGGCTATACGCCCGGCGTCGAACAAATGCGCGAAGTCATCGAGTTGTTCGCCTTCAACCGCGCCCTGATCACCGACGAGCTCATTGAGATGCGCTATCGCGCGAGCCTCGATCCCCCCGGGCGCGACTCCTGGGCCGCGATGTTCCCCCCGCCACGACAGCGCTGGGTGGACGATTTCGCGCTCGCGGGTGCCGAGCTTGCGGCGATCAGTGCGCCGGTTCTCCTGGTGCATGGACGCGACGACCGTGTGGTGCCGTGGCGGGAGTCGTCTGCGCAGCTGGTGGACCTGCTGCCGGATTCGCGCCTGTACGTGATGGCAGGCTGCGGCCACTGGACCATGATCGAGAGGGCGGCCGAGTTCCTGGCCGTTGTCCAGCCGTTTCTGGCGCCCGGATGACCTGGCGCCCGGATGACCGAGGCGCCCTTTGATGAGGACGCCTCAGCTGGCGCCGCTCAGTCGCAGGGCTGCTGGCGGGCGGCGGTCGATGAGCGCGACCGCGTGCGGGACCGCGACGGGCACATAGTCCGGTGCACAGTCCGTGAGAACCCGCAGCGCCGTGCGGGCGAGGTGGTGGGCCATCCCGGTCAGGGCGCCCCGCTCGTCGTCGGCGATCAGCGCCTCCAGGATCTGGGCGTGCTCCACGTCGCCCGCGGACTGCCAGCTCTGCGGCTCGGACAGCTGGTAGATGCGGATGTAGCGGATGGTCCGATCGGCGAAGACGCGTAGCTGCCGCTGCATGGCCGGGCCGGCGCTGTTGGTGATCAAGCGGTGGAAGTCGGAATGAGCGGCGAACCACGCGTCGAAGTCTCCGGACTTTGCCGTGCGCCGCATCGCGGTCAGCAGCCGCTTGGCGTCCTTACGGCCCGCGGTCCCGAAGTGACCGATGGTCAGCGACAGCGCCAGGGTCTCCATGAGGATCCGGCTGGCATAGATGTCGTCGAGTTCCTGCGGGTCCAGCCCGGCAACACGCGTCCGCTGGTTCGGCTCGATCTCGACCAGGCCCTCCTCCTGCAGCATCCTTAGCACCTCACGAAGCGGAGTGCGGCTGATGCCCAGCTGCTCCGCGAGCGTGACCTGCGACAGCTTCGTGCCCGGCGTCAGCGTGCCGTCGAGGATGCATTCGCGCAGGTAGGCGTGCACGTATGGAATGGCCTGCCTCACCTCGGGCAGGTCGACTTTATGGATGTTAGGGATGTTCGCAGTCCGGGCCATGACCCGCATTCTCCCCCGATGCGCTCGCATTTTGCATACACTCTCGGGCGCTCCCGAGGCGCTTGACGTTACGAGAAAAGTGTATACAGTTTGACCGTGAGCGTTGAGGGTACCGCCACCATCGACCGGGCCCGGCTCCTCGCCTGCGACTACTGGCTCGTCCTGTCCACTCCTCGCCCAGGCACCGACCAGGCGGCCATCGAGACCCACCTCGACGACCACCTCACCTGGCTGCTGAAGCTGGAGTGCGAGGATGTGCTGTTTGCGTCCGGCCCGTTGCTCTCCGGCCCGGCAGTCGGACCAGGCTCCGGCATCACCGTGCTGCGAGCGCCGGACGAGGACGTGGCTCGCCGCATTGCAGCGGCCGACCCGTTCGTGACCGCGGGCCTGCGCACGTTCGAGGTCTACCGCTGGCGGCTCAACGAAGGCAGTGTCTCGGTGCGCGTGTCCTTGGGCACGGGAACGTATGAGTGGCGCTGATCGTGAGTGGCGCTGATCGTGAGTGGCGCTGACCGTGAGCGGCACTGACCGCATGCCGGACATCGAGGAGGCAGGGATGAGCCGAGTTGGCGTCATCGGACTGGGGAAGATGGGTCTGCCCATCGCGCGCAACCTGTCCGAGCGAGGGTTCGAGATCATCGGCTTCCGGCGGCATGGGTCACCGGAGCTGGCCGCCCTCGGTGGGACGGTCGCCGGGTCGGCGGCAGAGGTCGCCGAGCAGTCGGACGTGCTGCTGTCGATCGTGCCCGATGCGGCTGCCGTGGACGACGTCGTGTGTGGCCCGCGTGGCACGCTGGCAACGCTGAAACCGGGGACCGTGCACATCGAGATGAGCACGATCGACGTCGACCGCAAGGCCAGGCTCCGCGACCTGGTGCGACAGCGGGGCGGCGACCTGCTCGACTGCCCGATCAGCGGCAGCCCGGGCATGGTGGGACCGCGGCTGGCGACGACCTTCGTGTCCGGTGAGCGGGCGAGCGTCGATGAGGTGCGCCCGGTACTCGACGCGATCTCCGGGCCTTGGGTCTACACCGGCGCGTTCGGCACCGGGACCCGGATGAAGTATGTCGCCAACCTGCTCATCGCGGTCCACACCGTCGCCACGGCCGAGGCCATGGTGCTGGCTCGCCGCAGCGGGCTGGATCTCGATCTCGTCCAGAGCACGCTGGACAACTCGATCGCGGCATCTGCGATCTGGAAGCAGCGCGGTCCCCTGATGCGGCAGCGGGCCTGGCTTCCAGCGCCCGGTCCGATCGACACGCTGCATAAGATCCTCGAGCAGATCGAGGCCTGCGTGTCCGATCTCGCCATCCCCACGCCGGTATTCGACTCTGCCAAGGGAATCTTCGAGCAGGCCGTGGCCAACGGGTGGGGCGAGCGCGACATCGCGAGTGTCCACGACCTGCTTGCCGACGAGTCCGCGGTGACCCCCGGGGCAGGCTCATGACGTGGTCCCTGGCCACCTACCGCCTCAACGACGCGACCGACATCGCCGTTCTCCGCGAGGACGGGACGCTCGTCGCGCCGCGGGAGCTGAAGAGGTGGGCCAGCCTCCTCGAGTTGCTCGAGGACTGGCCGCGGGCCCTCGAGGTCCTCCAGGACATGGATGTGGAGGACGCGCCCAGCGTCGGCTTCGACGTGCTCCTCGCCCCGCTGCGCTGGCCGCGCAAGGTGATCTGCGCAGGAATCAACTATCGCCGCCACATCCGCGAGATGGGTGGCGAGGTGCCAGCCGTTGGCTGGAGGCCGTTCTTCTTCCTCAAGCCGCCGACAACCACCGTCATCGGCCCGACCGACCCGATAACGGTCCACGCCCCCGAGAGTGCGCTCTACGACTGGGAGGCTGAGCTCGCCGTCGTCATCGGCATCGGTGGCCGCGATATCTCCGTGACGGACGCCCTGGTGCACGCGGCCGGCTACTGCGTCGCCAACGACGTCACCGCCCGAGGCCATCACGTACGCAGGACAGTCCCGGCGGACGCGTTCGTCTATGACTGGTTCGCCGCCAAGTCCATCGACGGATCTCTGCCGCTTGGGCCGGGCATCACGCCGGCCTTTCAGGTCCCCGACCCGCAGGACCTGCGCCTGCGCCTGTGGGTGAACGGCGTGCTGCAGCAGGATGAGTCCACCTCGGACATGATCTGCCCGGTCGCGGAGCTCATCTCGGCCGCCAGCAAGCTGGTCACCCTCGAGCCCGGCGACGTCATTGCGACTGGAACGCCCTCGGGCGTAGGTGTCGGCCGTGGGCTGCACCTTCGTGACGGCGATCTCGTACGCACGACCATCGACGGTCTTGGCACCCTGACCAATCCCGTCGTCGACGCATCTGGAGGGATCCCATGATCTACGTCTCGCATCGTCTCCCCGTCAACAACGCCGATGAACCGACCCTCGACCGGGCGGCAGTCTGGGACGGCCTCGTCCTCAAGGCCAACAACGCCCTGCCGTTCGTCCCGAGCATGACGTTCTGTGAGGTCGTGGCTCGATACGACGACACGGTGTTCGACCGCGAGATCGAGTTCCGCGGCCAGCGCTTCACCGAGCGCATCACGCTCGAGGCCCCCCACCGTGTGGTCTTCACCCGCATCGCCGGGCCGGTGCTGGGGACGATCGCCAACGAGATCGAGGGGCCGGAGGACGATCTGCACCTTCGCTTCAGCTTCGCGCTGGTCGTCGCCGGCGTCGAGGGCGGATCCCCGGGCGAGAAGGGATATGCCGACTCGATGACGGGCGACTATCTCAAGGCAGTCGACGCGACGCTCGGCGCGATGCGCCGCATGGCCGCGGAGAAGAAGGGGGCAACGGCATGAGCCAGCGCCTGGCCGGCCGTGTCGCGGTTGTCACCGGCGGCGCCAACGGGATCGGCCGGGCGTACGCGTCCCGGCTCGCGGCCGAGGGCGCCTCCGTGGTGGTCCTCGACCTCGCCGACGCTGCCGAGACCGTCGGCGACATCGAGGCGGCGGGATCCAAGGGTGCGTCCTTCACGGTCGACGTCACGGACCCCGACCAGGTAGCGGCAGCCGCGGGTTATGTGGCAGCGGCACTCGGCAGCGCAGACATCCTGATCAACAACGCCGGCATCTACCCCAACCAGCCGCTCCAGCAGATGTCGATCGAGGACTGGCGACGGATGTTCCGCGTCAACGTCGAGTCGATGTTCATCACGAGTCAGGCCTTCACTCCGGCGATGAGGTCCCGCGGCTGGGGCCGCATCGTGAACATGACATCCAACGCGGTAGGGCTGGTCATCCCGGGGTTCACCCACTACATCGCGGCCAAGATGGCGGTGATCGGACTGACGCGTGGGCTTGCGACCGAGCTCGCCGAGTTCGGCATCACGGCCAATGCGATTGCGCCATCGCTGGTCCGCACGGCAACCACGGAGGCGGGCCCCGAGATCTTCTTCGACGTCGTCCCGCAGATGCAGGCGATCAAGCGGGTAGAGCTACCAGTGGATCTCTGCGGGACCCTGGTGTTCCTCTGCTCCGACGACGCAGCGTTTGTGACGGGTCAGACGTTGTACGTCGACGGCGGTCTTGTCCGCGCGGCGTAGGTGCGATCAGGCCCGGTCCGGTGGCTCCAGGTTGGCGAGGAAGGTCTGCGGCGGAGGCGCACCCCACAGGTGCGGCGGCACGTCCCAGTCTCGTGCCACCCAGCAGTCATCGATCTGGTCGATGTCCGAGAACCACTCGATCCAGGACCCCCACGGGTCGGGGTTGTAGTGGAAGTAGTTGGACCCGATGGTGTGCCGACCCAGGCCCCAACCTGGGTCCCGGCCCTTGTTCCGCATCCGGTCGGCTCCGAGGGCGATCGCATCGATGGATGGCACCTCGAAGCTGGCGTGGTGGAAGCCCGGGTGGCTGCTGGCGATGAAACCGAAGATGTGATGGTCACCGGGACCGGCGTTGAGGAACGTGACCAGGCCGTGGATCCGGTCGCTGACGCGCAGACCGAGCACGTCGGTGTAGAACGCGGTCATCTGTTCCGGCTGTGGCGTGAAGAGCAAGGTATGACCCAGGCGGCGGGGCAGGACATCCTCGGTCGCCTGCAGCCATTGCGCCACACCGACACGCTGATGGGTCGCGCCGACATTCGCCTTGACCTCGGCGACGGGCCTCGGTGGCGCGGGCTCCTCATTGAGCAGCTGGACGGAGTTGCCGTCGGGGTCACGCACCCACGTCCCGTCCGCGACCGCCCCACTGGGCGGTTCGATGACCGGCGTGCCCGCTCGTTCGAGCGCTTCCCACACCGAGTCCAGGGATCCCGGCCGCAGCGTGAACGAGACATGGTGGAGCCGCTTGGCAGGGGCCTGGACGAGGCGGACCTGCTCCTGGTCGCGACCGGGGCATTGCGCGACGAGCGACCCGTCCTTCTCCGCGGTCTCTAGACCGAAGTCCTGCAGGAAGGTGTCGGCCTCCTCGAGATCCGGCACTTCGAGTGCGTAATGGTGCAGCGCACTGATCACAGCACTTCCCCTTTCGACGAAAACTGCATACAGTTTAGCCCGACCTGGCCGATCTGGGTAGACGGAGAGCGGTAGATGGTGGCCGTGGCAATGGCAGCGCGGGAGGCAGTCGCGGAGGCGGCGGTCGCGCTCTCGCACCTCGGACTGGTTACCGGTTTCGGACACGTGTCCGCCCGCATCGGAGCGTCGATGCTCATCACCCCGGCTAGCGACCTGGGCATCGCCACCGAGGCGACCATCATCGAGGTTCCTCTCGACGCCTCCGCGCTGCCCCCCGGAGCACCCGCCGAGGCATGGGCGCATCTTGCGCTCTATCGCACACGCCCTGACGCATCAGCCGTCGCGCGGGCGCAGCCGCCGAGCGCGTTCGCCGTAGCCGCCGCGGCCGACGTGCTCAGGCCCATGCACGGCCAAGCCGCGTGGCTCGGCGCGTCCGTGCCCGTCCACCACGATGCCCGCCCGCTGCGCACGCCAGAGCTCGCCCTACGGGCCGCCGAGCGCCTGCCCACGGGCGAGGCGTTGCTGCTCCGCGGGAACGGGGGCCTGACGCTCGGAGAGACACCGGGGATCGCCGTGACGCGGATGTGGCTGCTGGCGGCGGCCTGCGACGTCTGGCTCGCGACTCGCGGAGCCGTTGCCGTGACGGAGCTGCGACCCGAGGAGATCCTTGCGTGGCGTGCGGTCCAGGACGAGCTGCTCACGCGGTTGTGGCGCCACCTGCTTGGGCGGTCGTTGGGCTCGGCAGTGCCGCCCGGTGCCACTTCCGACGACACCTGGGAAGACGGCCCGGCATGAACACCGTGGACGTCGACGTGATCGCCGATGAGCTGCTGGCGGCATACGCGAGCGGCCAGACCGTCCCTCCGCTGACCGCCACATATCCCGGGCTTACGGTCGACGCCGCGTACGCAATCCAGGAACGGCAGGTCGCGACCAGGACTGGCCTGGGCGCGTCGATCGTCGGCTTCAAGATCGGCCTGACGTCGGCGGCCATGCAGCAGCAGCTAGGTGTCGACCAGCCGGACTACGGACACCTCCTGACGGACATGGTGCACGCGGCGGACACCCCGATCCGACTGGGCGACTTCCTCCAGCCACGGGTCGAGCCCGAGGTGGCCATCGTCCTTGGTCGTGAGCTGCGCGGTCCGGGACTGACCGTCACCGACATCCTGGACGCCACCGCGTACGCCATGCCTGCCATCGAGATCATCGACAGCCGAATCACCGACTGGCGCATCGGACTCGAGGACACGATCGCGGACAACGCCTCCAGCGGCGGAGTCGTGTTCGGAAACACGCGCTCCGCGCTGACCGGCCTGGACCTGTCCCTGGTGGGGTGCGTCCTGCGGCGCAACGGACGCATCCAGCACACCGGTGCCGGAGCGGCCGTCATGGGTTCGCCGCTGTACGCGGCGACCTGGTTGGCAAACACCCTCACCTCCCGCGGTGCGCGGCTCAGCGCGGGACATGTGATCCTGACCGGCTCGATCACCGCCGCGGTCCCCGTCGTGCCCGGAGACTCGGTCACGGCAAGCCTCGACCAACTTGGCACGGTCACCGCCGTGTTCGACTGACCCGAAATGGAGGGACGCCCGCCGTGAGCAGCAGGATCGTCGCCGCGATCGTCGGCCCCGGCAACATCGGCACGGACCTGATGTTCAAGCTGATGAGGGGCAGCAGCGTTGTCGAGCCGCGGTACATGGTCGGCGTCGACCCGAGCTCCGATGGCCTGGCCCGGGCTCGACGGCTGGGCTTGCACAACAGCGCGGCAGGGGTGGACTGGCTCCTGGCGCAGAGCCCGCGGCCCGACATCGTTTTCGAGGCGACCAGTGCCCGGGCACATGCGGCGAATGCCCCGCGGTACGCCGCGGCCGGGGTCCGCGCGATCGACCTGACCCCGGCGGCGGTCGGGCCGTACGTCTGTCCGCCGATCAACCTCGACGTCAACCTGCAGGCCCCGAACCTCAACATGATCACCTGCGGCGGCCAGGCCACGACACCGATCGTTGCCGCCGTCAGCCGCGCCGTTGAGGTCCCGTACGCAGAGATTGTCGCGTCTATCGCCTCCCGTTCAGCCGGGCCAGGGACCCGAGCCAACATCGACGAGTTCACCGAGGTGACGGCCAAGGCGCTGGAAGAGGTGGGAGGGGCTCGACGCGGCAAGGCGATCATTATCCTCAACCCGGTCGAACCGCCGATGATCATGCGCAACACCGTGTTTTGCGCGATCCCGCACGAGGCGGCCGAGGCGGGGATACTCCGTGAGCAGATCGAGGCGAACGTGCACGCGATGGTGGATCGCGTGCGGCACTACGTCCCCGGCTACGCGCTCCGCGCCGACCCGCAGTTCGACCCTCCGCACGAGCAATGGCGAGGTCTGGCCCGGGTTGGCGTGTTCCTTGAGGTCCGGGGAGGCGGTGACTACCTCCCCGACTACGCCGGAAACCTCGACATCATGACCGCGGCGGCCGCGCAGGTCGGAGACCTCCTGGCCACGCACCTGTACGAAGAGCGCACGGGCCAGGCGGCCGCTGTCCAGGAGGTGGCCGGCGCATGACCGGCGCTGCGCCGTCGGTGACGACTGCGACGACACAGACGACTGCCACTACGGAGACGGGGGCCACGGTCCCCGCCGTACGACTCACCGACTCGACACTGCGTGACGGCTCGCATGCCATGGCGCACCAGTTCACCGAAGAGCAGGTGCGGGCCATCGTCCATGCCCTGGACAGCAGCAATGTCGACGTCATCGAGGTGGCACACGGTGACGGGCTCGGGGGGTCGAGCTTCAACTACGGCTTCTCAAGGGTCGACGAGTTCGACCTCATCGCGGCAGCCGTGGACGTGGCCGAACGGGCCCGGATCGCCGTCCTGCTGCTGCCCGGCGTCGGTACCATCGAGCACCTGCGGCGCGCGCATGCGATCGGCGCATCGGTTGCTCGTATTGCCACCCACTGCACCGAGGCGGACGTCTCCGTCCAGCACTTCGCGGCAGCCCGTGAGCTCGGCATGGAGACCGTCGGCTTTCTCATGCTGAGCCACCGCATCGGGCCCTCCGAGCTGGCGGCGCAGGCCCGGATCATGGTTGACGCTGGGGCGCAGTGCGTCTACGTGGTTGACTCCGCTGGAGCGCTGGTCCTCTCCGATGCGCAGGCGCGAGTCCAAGCCTTGCTTGGCGAGATCGGACACCAGGCCCAGGTGGGGTTCCACGGGCACCAGAACCTCTCCCTGGGCGTGGCGAACAGCGTTCTCGCCGTCCAAGGGGGCGCTCGCCAGATCGACGGTGCGCTGTGTGCGCTGGGCGCCGGTGCCGGGAACGCGCCCACCGAGGTGCTTGCCGCGACCTTCGAGCGGCTGGGCATCCGCACCGGCGTCGACGTCGAAGGCGTCCTTGCGGCAGCCCAGGACGTGCTGCGGCCAATCATCCCGCACCCCCCGTTTGCCGACCGGTCCGCGATCGTGCAGGGCTACGCGGGTGTCTACAGCAGCTTCCTGCTCCACGCCGAACGGGCCGCCGCGCGCTACGGCGTCCCTGCTCACAAGATCCTTCAGCGCGTCGGAGAGGCCGGTTACGTCGGCGGCCAGGAGGACATGATCATCGACATCGCCATCGAGCTGGCCCGTCAGCGCGAGTCGGCGCGGGCACGGGGAAGGTCAGGGCAGCTCAGCAACGGTGGAGCGGCCGTGGCTCGACGAGGGTCGACCTAACTGTATACACATTGGTCTTGACCTAGCCGCCAAACTGCATACACTTTCTGCATGACCAGGAGCGAGCAGACGTCTCCCGGGATCAGCGACGCACCCGCGGTCATGACCGACGAGCTGCGGCTGCGCATCGGTGACCAGCTGAGCGGTCGCTTCAAGGGCGACATCATCGGCCCGGATCATCCCGGCTACGACACCGCGCGAACGGTATGGAACGCGATGGTGGACAAGCGGCCCGGGCTTGTCCTGCCATGCACGAGCACGTCAGATGTCGTCGCAGCCGTCGACGTGGCGCGGGAGCACGGGCTCTACCCATCGGTCCGCTGCGGAGGTCACAACGTCGCGGGCAAGTGCATGTCCGACGGCGGCATCACAATCGACTTGAGCGGGATGCGCGAGGTCACCGTCGACGCGGAGCGCAAGCTCGTGCACGCCGGGGGAGGCTGCCAACTGGGTGACGTCGATGGCGCGACTGCCCCCCACGGGCTGATCGTGCCGGCGGGCATCATGTCCGAGACCGGGGTGGCCGGGCTCGCCCTTGGAGGTGGCATCGGCTGGTTCTCCCGCAAGCACGGGCTGACCTGTGACCAGTTCGAGTCGCTCGAGGTGGTACTCGCAAGCGGCGAGGTGGTCGAGGCATCCGCCGAGAGGCATCCGGACCTCTTCTGGGCGCTGCGCGGGGGTGGGGGCAACTTCGGGATCGTCACGCGGTTCACCTTCCGGGCCCACACCTTCGGACCGATGATCCGGATCGGGGTCTCGCTCTACGAGGCCGAGCACGCCACGGAGGCACTCCGGGAGTACGCCTCGATCGTGCCGACGCTGCCCCGCACCGTCGGCTGGCATGCCGCGCTGAAGCATGACATGCCAGGGCTTCCCTTCGTACCGCCCGAACTCGTGGGCAAACGACTGGTGATGCTCTTCTCCATGTGGCTGGACGACGCGGAGGACCCAGCGGGGGCCGAGATGGTTGAGCGGCTCGGCGCGGTGGGACAGCCGAGCGTCCAGGCGATGACGGTCATGCCGTTCGCCGCAGGCGTGCAGCGCCTCATCAACACGGAGTTCGAGGACGGCCACCGGTACTACACCAAGGAGGGGCATGTCGCCGAGCTCACCCACGAGGCGATCGACCGGCTCATCACGTTCTGGCAGGACATGCCGATGGAGGGCGAGGTCGAGGTCATCGGCCTGGGTGGAGCGATCGAGGACGTTCCCGAGGAGGCGAGCGCCTTCTCGAACCGCCAGTACCTCCTGTGGCTCAACTTCGCGATGCGGTGGGACGACCCGGCCAACGATGCCGACTACGTCACACGGACCCGTTCCGCCGTCAAGGACCTCGAGCCGTGGCTGGGCACGGGCGTCTACGTGAACATGCTCAACTTCGACGAGCTGGACCGGGTTGTCGAGGCGTACGGCGAGGAGAAGTACGCGCGGCTCGGACGGGTCAAGGCCCAGTACGACCCCCAGAACCTCTTCAGGATGAACTACAACATCACGCCCGCGTCCGACGGGGCCGGCACGCCGGGATCGACGCGATGAGCGCCTCCCAGACCACACCGGACCCGACGTTGGTGCTGCCCCTTCGGGCCAAGGAGTCGATGTCTCCGCAAGACTTCTACGACACTGGCTGAACGCTCACGTGACGCTTCCCGCCCGCTTCCCGGGCATCAGCGGCATCTGGCAGCACGTGGTGTCCTTCGATCGGCAGCGGTTCCCCGAGATCCCGGGGGTGAGCAACCGGCCACCCGCCGAGGAGGCCTTCCACCGCGTTCCGGAGGCCATCTTCCCGACGATGGACGATCTCGCCCTCTTCCAGGCACACGCGAAGGTGCAGATGGAGGACGGGATCAACTTCCTCGCGGACATGCTGGGCCACGCCAGCCTGGGACCCAACTCGCCGACCGTCGTTGACAAGCTCGACAACCCGGCCCCCGACGGCAGCGACGATCTCGTGCGCCACCTCGTCTTCCTGCGGGGCCGCGACGGGATCTCGGTCGGCGACTTCCGCCGGTTCGTCAGCGAGCAACTCGTGCCGTCCTGGGCGTCCTCCCCCGACCCGGTGCTGATCGCGCCGCCGAAGTCGTCGTCCTGGTCGCCGTGGCCGGCGCGTTCTCCTACCCGCTCATCTTCCTGCCGTTCATCAGCTCGGCATTCGTGCTCACCGCGACCATGCCCGGACCGGTGCGGGCCTTCGCCGAGAACCAGCCGGTGACATCCATCGTCAACACCATCCGCGACCTGTACACCCAGCAGCCGGTCAGCACCGACATCTGGATCGCCCTGGCCTGGTGCCTCGGCATCCTCATCGTCGCCTACGCCCTGGCCATGGCCACCTACCGCCGCAGGATCAGTTGACGATGTGTCTGCTTCGGGCAGGCTGAGGCCATGCTGACGATCGGACGGCTGGCGGCCTACGCCGGGGTGACCATCCGCGCGGTGCGGCACTACCACCAGATCGGACTGCTGCCGGAGCCCGAGCGCGACGCCTCCGGCTACCGGACCTACGATGCCGCCGCGGTCGTGCGACTCATCCGGATCCGCACCCTGGCCGAGGCCGGCGTCCCGCTGGCCCGGGTGCGCGAGCTGCTCGACGCCGACCCGGAGACGTTCGCCGCCGCGACCGCCGGGATCGACCGGCAGCTACGTGCCCAGATCCGCGCGCTGCAGCAGCACCGCCGGCGGATCGCGCAGCTGGGCTCCGGCGATTCGTTGGCTCTCCCAATGGAGGTGGTCGACTACCTGGACCGCCTGCGTGCCACCGGAGCACCTGAGGCGATCATCGAGGGCGAGCGGGATGCCTGGATCCTGATGGCGGCCCGATATCCGGAAGAACTCCCGGCGATCATGGCCGACAAGGTGGCCCAGCTGGCCAACCCGAAGATCGTCCGGCTCTACCAGCTCATCGGTCGGATCGCAGAGAACTGGCCCGACGAGGAGCTCCTGCGCCAGACCGCCGACCTGATGAGCGAGCTGGCCGAGCAGGCGGCGGCCAGCGGCGAGCTGGACTGGCAAGACGAACACACGCCCGACCCGGCGTTCATCCGCCTGATGGACTCGTTCGCCGACGCAACCCACCCCGCCATCCCGCGGCTACGGGAACTGCTCGCCGAACGCGGCTGGACCGGATGGACTCGGATCGAGAAGCGTCAGCCCTGAGGCGTCACGCCGCTGTTCGGCCCGATAATCGGGTTCTTGAACCAGACATGGATTGCACAGGTGACCCTCGATGCCGAACGACGTGCCGCCACGTATCACCGAGGACGACCGCGAAGCGACCGTAAGGCGTCTGCAGGAGGCATTCGCTGAGGGGCACATCTCGCACGCGGAGATGGACGATCACCTGCAAGCGGTCCTGACCGCCGAGACCCCAGGTGACCTGGTTCCGGTTCTCGCCTCGCTGCCAGACACCAACACGGGTCGCACCCTAATTCTGGCCGGCACAAGCGGACGGATCCGCCGACGCGGCGCGTGGCGGGTACCCCGAGTTCTCAAGGTCGAGTCCGAGTACGGCAAGGTCGACCTTGACTTGTCCCGGGCAATCTTCGAGAACCCGGTGGTCGACATCGAGCTGCAGCTCCGCTTCGGTGGGGCAAGGATCACGTTGCCCGACGATGCCGTTGTCGACAGCGACGACCTGAGCACGGTCTGGAAGCAGCCGATCTACAAGACCCCGCAGCGCCTCGACGCTGGCGGACCGCGGATCCGGATCTCCGGCACCATGGAGTACGGGCGACTGAAGATCCGGCACAAGGCACACTGACGCCGCCAGCCAGCCGGTCTGCCTTGGCGGACCTCGTCCCCACCGAGGAGACGGTAGGCCAGCAGAAGGCATCACGAAGCCAGATTCAAAGACGTCCGCTCAGCCCGAACCATGCGGTCGAGGTCGGGTGTCGAGGGCTCGCCAGAGTGGCCCTCCACGGAAGGGCCGTGACCCGCCAGCCTCCTGTAGGAGTATCGCCAGGGCAAATTGGCTGGGACCACGTGGCCATCACACGCTCGCTCATGCCGATGTCCGTGCACACTGGAAACCAGTCGAGGACTGGGCAATCTAGCGGCTCGCTGCGTCACATCGCCCACAATGACGCGATCCGCTTGTCGTGCCCGAGGGACGAAGCTGCTGTCTGTGCCGATGTCATCCGCGGACCGGCGGCACGGAGCTGAAATGGTATCGAGCGTCTCGGCCGGAGTCACCGAGCCGATTCGGGTGGGGTTTGGTGGCAGCTGCGTCGCCTCGGCCGAGCTCGCGGCGGTTCACGCCGCGGATGAGCAGGCCCTCCTGACTCCAGCACCCAGCCCGGCGCCTGCATCCGGCTAGTTGCTCGCCGCCCGCCGTCGTGCGGGCGAAGAACATTAGGGGCGAGCTAGGGGTGACCTCCGACGCGAATCGGCCCTTCCGGAACGCAGAGTCGGGCCATGCGAGCCACTGGTCGAATGACCCAGCTTGCCGAAATGCCGGTCGCTGAGGGATCGCCGTGCTCGTCCCCGAGCACGGGAGGCACAGGATGGAGTGACCTCGAAATCCCAGCGAAGGCCTCGAGCCCAAGCGGCTATCGGGAGGACATCATCCCTCGCGGTCCGCACCAACTGTGCGCATCGACTACGCCGGCGAGGAACCGGCAACCCGTCGAGGTCCTGCGGTGCGTCGAGCTCGGTCGCTGCGGTGGCAAGGTCGAGGAGGGCGAGCCGCTCGGTGTCCGCGAGGATGTCGAACTCGACGATCCTCCCGCTCCTGACCGACCCGCTGCGAGACGGTTCATCGCCCGATCGCGGGCGTCTCTACCGATGATCAGGCCGTCTCGGATGCGGATCGCCGACCGACCACAACCGATGAGATCGGGGCGGTGGTCCCGTCTAACCGAGCGACGACTGACCTTGACCCGGCTTCCGGGGGCACCGTGTCGACGGCAGCGGGGCAAGATCAGACCCAACCCCAACCAAGAAGGAAACCGCGATGATGAAGCCCACTGACATGACGCAGACAACCAACGAGGTCATCGACCGCTTCAACCGGGCGTTCCAGGAACGGGACGCCACCCTCCTCATGGACATTATCGCCCCCGACTGCGTGATGGAGAGCGTCCAGCCAGCCCCCGACGGCACCCGCTACGAGGGCTATGACGCTTCGTTCAGCTCGTGGAAGGCGCTCATCGACGACACCACCAGCCACTTCGAGGTCGAGGACGTCCACGCCGGCGACGAGTGGGCGCTCATCCGCTGGCGCTACGTATGGGGTCCCGGCCCCGACGACTCGGTCCGTGGCGTGAACGTCATGCGGGTCGCCGACGGCAAGATCATCGAGGCCGCCGGCTACTCAAAGACCGCGCCGATTGTCGCCGCCCTGGAGAGCTGACCGACCGATGACCACCATCAACGCCAATGAGGTCGCCCTGGGCATCGAGTCCTTCGGCGACGACGACGCACCACTCGTTCTGCTCGCGGGCGGGACGACGATGCTCTCCTGGCCCGACGCGCTTTGCGAGCGCCTCGCCGCCGGCGGGCGTCGCGTGGTGCGCTACGACCTGCGCGACAGCGGCGAGTCGACGACGGCGGACCCGGCGGCGCCCACCTACACCCTGCGCGACCTCGCCGCTGACGCGGCGGCCCTTGTCGACGCGCTCGGCGGCGTGCCCGCGCACCTCGCGGGGATCGGCGTCGGCGGGATGGTCGCCCAGGCCGCCGCGCTCGACCATCCCGGCGCGTTCTCGGCGCTCACCCTGGCCGGCACTCGCGCGGTTGCGCCCGGCAATCCCGACGCTGACCTCCCCGACCACGACAAGGCGACGATGAAGCGCCTGTTCACGCGTCCGATGCCCGACTGGACCGACCGCGAGGCAGTGGCGGAGTTCGCCGCTGCCCGCGCGGAGATCCTCGGCGACGACCCCGTCGCCGCACGCGCGATCGCCGCGCGCATCTGGGACCGCACACCCGGCACCGCACCCCCGACCCAGATGGCCAACCAGCTCGGCATGGTCTTCGCCAAGCTCAACTGCAAACCCCGCTGGCGCGAGCGCCTACCCGAGATCGAGGTCCCCACGCTCGTCGTCCACGGCCGCCGGGACCCGTTCTTCCCCGTCGGCAACGGCGAGGCAATCGCGCGCGAGATCCCCGGGGCACGGCTGCTCGTCCTCGAGGAAGCTGCCACTGCGATCCCCGATGCGGCGGCCGGCGAGGTCGCCGAGGCCATGGTCACGCTGGGGTAGAGGACGGCGCGTGCCGCGCGGGTATGGCATCCGCGCAGCAGCGGGCGTCGGAGGCTCGAGAGTTCCGCGGGCGCCGATCGCAGGCGCGGTCGCGCGGCCGTGTCGGACACCAACCCCTCACGGAACAGCGCTCATCAGCACGCGCGCGACCCAGATAACCGACGTGGGCGCCGAGGTTCGTGACCTGCGTGAGCGACATAGGCAGATCCACACCTGGGGCAGCGCGAACCTGCTGCAGACCCTGTTCCGCGAGGCCCTGGTCGACCAGATGAACCTGTGGAGGACCCAGCACGCGAACATCAAGCCGAACGGCAGGGCGGCAAAGGGGAGGTTGCGGACATAGAACGGCTGCCGCTGGTCGAAGTACCAGCGCGCCATGGCGCGATACCGCCCGCCCATGCCATCACTAGCCGCGGGGTTCGACGATGCGCACGTCGACAACCGAGCCTAGAGCCTGTAGCAACGTTCCTCACCCGGACCGGCACACCGCCACCAACTACACCGTCGGGCTCGTAGCGACAAGCGGCGAGTAACGACGCAGACTGCTGTCTCTCGCAGTGGATGGCGGGGCGACGTGCGGACGATGGCAGCGGCCCTGGCGTCGTCGCAGCTACTGATCGGACGTATATGTGACGGCTGTCGGGGTCCTGCCCGGCAGCTCTGCCTGGTGGCGGCCACGCCGGCCGACCACGGCTCCGGCTCGCCGTGCTCATGCGATGGCCACCTTGCCGTCGCACACCACAAACTCACCGGTCCTCCGGGTGGCCATTGCCGGTGATGATGGCGCGCATGCCGATGATGATGGAAGCGAAGAGCCCTATCGTTCCGATGAGCTCGTACACGCCTAGGTCCGCGGCCACCTGTGGACCGCCGGGCGTCGCGAGCAGCATCACGGAGGCGATGGCAATCCCGCTCGCGAGCAGTGCAAGGACAACCCGTTCGACCAACCCGGCGAGTATCTGCACGTCGCGTGGGTCCGCTAGGGGTCGAGCGTGGACGGACAGATTCCCCCGCTGCATGCCGATAGCTATTCGGTCGAGGTGACGCGGCACTCGGCGAAGCAGCGGCAGCGCATCGGCCAACTCTGTCCGGACGGCATCTGCCACGCTGTCCACCTTGATGTGTGCGCCGAACAGGTCTCGGGCGGCGTGCTGCGCTTCCTCGATGACGTTGAACTCGGGGTAGATCACCCGCAGGGTCCCCTCGAGGGTGATGATTGCGCGGAAGACACCGGCAAGGTCGGCTTCGAACGCCAACCTGAAGTCCAACAGCAGCCGGAAGAGATCTTCGAGAAGTTTGGCGGATACCGGCATCCCTGGGGCTAGCCGGGTGACGAGGAAGCGGGCGAGGGCGCGCTCCAGCGACTCCTGGCGGGTAACGTCTCGTACGGTCGTGACGCCACTGATTGCGTCCGCGAGCAGCCGCGGATCGCGATTCCTGAGCGCGACGAGGAGGCCCTGCAGTGCTGACTGCTGCAGCGGATCCAGTCGGCCCACCGAACCGAAGTCGAGCAGCGCAAGTGTGCCGTCCTGACGAACGAACACGTTGCCTGGGTGTGGGTCCGCGTGGAACACACCCGCGCCGAGGATCTGTTGCAGGATGCTGCTGAGCAGGGTCCTGGCAAGGTCCCGACGGTTCACGTCCAGCCGGTCGAGCAGGGCTCCGGCCCGCTGGAGACTAACCCCTTCGATCAGCTCCGATACCATCACGCGTCGCGTCGTGAACTCCGGATAGACGCGAGGGATCTGCACCGCCGGCCCCGGCCCCAGCTGCTCGGCGACGGTCTTCGTATTCTGCGCCTCGATCCGGAGGTCCAGCTCTTGCCTGAGGTTGTTGGAGACGCCTTGGACGACATCCAGCAAGCCGATGCGGCGCCCCCATCGTGTGTTGGTATGAGCGGCGCGAGCTGCCCGGAGCATGATGTCGAGGTCACGCTCGACGAGCTCCTCGATACCAGGCCGCAGTGCCTTGACCGCCACGAGCGCGCCGGAGCGCAGGCGGGCACAGTGCACTTGAGCCAGCGAGGCGGCAGCGAGCGGAGTGTCGTCGAACTCGGCGAACAGATGCTCTGGTGGCTGTCCGAGCTCGCTCGCAACCAAGTAGGCAACCTGGGCGGCGGGCACCGGATCGACACGGTCCTGCAGCGCGGCTAGACGGGCAAGCACGTGGGGCGGCACCATGTCCGGCCGCGTCGACAGCACCTGGCCGAACTTGACAAACATGCCACCCGCTTGTTGTAAGGCAGCAGCGAGGTCGAAGCCCGTCTCATCCGCAGGCGCATCTGGGTGGATGCGCAGCCGTCTCCGCGCGGCCCGGGCAGCCACCATGTATTTTCCGGCCAAGAAGGAGACCTGACCGAGGCGACGTGTCCTTGACCAGCGCCGTCTTGTCGCCTGCAGCGGGCGTGGGCGACGCATTCCAGGCATCGGTCCGTCACGGGCGCCGGGGTTTGCCAGCAGGCTAAGCGCTGCAGCGCATATCAGCGTGGTGAGAAGGGAAATCACCACGAGGTCGACAGCCCACAGCTCACGTCCCGGGTTGTTGACCCAGAGGAGCGTGGCGCCGCCCAGACCGGCCAGCGTTCCGATCAGCGCCGCAACCGCATGCCGGACGATCGGCAACTGCCGGCCCAGGAGGCGGCGAACAATCGATATCGATACCCAAAGTCCGATCAAATACCAGATCGTGCCGCCAACCAGCCACTCCACCTTCATTGGCGACTCACCTACGACCGTAGGCCGTATCACTGACCGCCGTCACCCTGGCCCACCAGCATCTGGCCTCATCCTCGCGGCGGGTCTGCAGGACCGATCCGAACAGCCATCGTTTGCCCGCACCGGGTCGGCCCTCATCTGCCGCTGTCGCACGGTCCGGCGCGGACTCGGCCGAATACTCCAGCCTGGTCCCGGTCCGGATCGGCCGCGCCGATCGACCAATATCAGCGGCATTCACAGCAAATCCCAAGCGTCGCAACCTCGCCATGGGCCACATCGTGGGGCGCCGTTCCCGGGCGGGGGCTATGCCAGCACCGCGGGTCGGGTGCGCTCGCGCTAGCCGTGGGCTTCGGGTCGGTCGAGGATGCGCAGCCGGGTTGTCGGTTGACCGCGTGCAACCTAGGCCCGCCATGGACGCACGCTGGCCAGCCGCACCAACGAGAGGGCGGTCACCAGTGTCATGCCGATGTGCAGGAAGTCGTTGGTCATCGTATGAGCCTCCGGGATTGATCCCATCGCGAGGCGTGCCATGCCCCAGAGCACGCCGGCGAAGCAATACCACAAAACCCACCAGCAAATCCGGTACGCCCGTTTCGCTCTACCAGCTATGGCGACCAGTGTGATCAGCAAACCGGCGGCGCCGACACCCTCGATGATCGCTGCCGGAACCAATAGAGGTTCTTCCCAGGTGCCGAACCCGAGGAGGATAGGAATACCCGAATGCGCGACTGCTCCGCCCGCGAAGAGAAGCAGGTCGATCGCCAATAGCCCGGTGAGCAGACGATCGGCGTGCTGTGTCACGCCAGGCCCCGCGCCGTCCGCCTTGCTCGCTGCTTGTTGAGTGCTCATGACCTCTCCCGAAGATGCCTCACGCCTGGCCGGTGTCAGATGTCTTCAGGCGTGGATGTGGCTTTCGAGCGGGCTTGGTGTGTGAAGGCGCCCTTGGTGCGGGACCTGGATCACCTCTGACGCTGCCGCGGCTGGAACCGCCGCAGCCAAGCCCGGCGATCGGTGGCTTGATCACAAGACCTCCTATCTGGAACGGGACGATCCGTATGCGTCGACTCGTGTGGTTGACCTTCAACACTGCCCGGGTCTGCTGGTCGGGGACGGACTCCATCGGGCCGAGGACGAGGATCCCGGCGGCGTTGCCCAGCACGTCAAGCCCGCGCGGCCGGGCTCGGCCGTGATCTGGTCGTGGGCGCGGTCGATGGCGGCGGCGTCCGTCATGTCCAGGACGACCAGGCGGACCCCCGGGGTGCTGGCCGCAAGGGCCTGCAGCGCACCCACCCGACGGCAGGGTTTCTGGTTCGTTGCATGGCGCCGGCCTTTCGCGACTGGGGGGTTGGTTGCGGCCCCCTGCCCATGTCCGGGTCCTCCCCGGTGGCTCCGCCTGGTGGCGGCCACGCCGGCGGCCGCGCCCGGGCTCATTGCCGAGCCTGAGCCTGCTTCCGGTAGTTGGCTTGCGT
>Ga0299907_10000204_pt1 | contig 26033 bp, 27 predicted proteins | sample RVTome_16_FD_198680 | JGI IMG/M metagenome (GOLD analysis project Ga0299907, IMG submission 198680) | Soil microbial communities from uranium-contaminated site in the Upper Colorado River Basin, Wyoming, United States - RVT152D67 (version 2) ...
GCTCCCCCGCGCTGTGGCCGAGGAACGCCGAGCACCACGGTTCGTTGAGCGTGGCCCAGGTGGTGACCATGTCCCCCAGCGAATCCTTGGCCACCTGCGCATACTCCTTGAACCAGGACACCGATTCGGGATTGAGCCACCCGCCGCGGTCCTGCAATGCCTGCGGGAGGTCCCAGTGGTAGAGAGTTGCCACCGGGGTGATGCCGGCTTGTGCGAGCTCCTTGCACAACCGTCGATAGAAGTCGACGCCGGCCTGATTGACCGCCCCGGTACCTTCGGGGAGGAGGCGGGACCAGGCGATGGAGAAGCGATAAGCGTTGACCCCGATCGAGGACATGAGGGCCACGTCCTCGGCGTAGCGGTGGTAGTGATCGACCGCTCGATCTCCGTGCTCCCCGTTGCTCGTCTTGCCCGGGGTATGGGCGAACGTGTCCCAAATCGAGTTGGCCCTACCGTCTTCGTCGGCTGCACCCTCGATCTGGTACGAGGCTGTGGCCACCCCCCAGAGAAACCCAGGGGGAAATTGCGACACCGAAGTCATCTGGCGCTGTTCCTTTCTCTACCTACTTCTGCACCCCAGACAGGTCGATGCCCTGGAGGAACACCCGCTGGGCGAACAAGAAGACGAGAACCGGGATGATGAGCGCCAGCAGGGCCCCGGATTGGATCAGGTTGGGCTGGGAGTCGTAGAGGGTGTTGAAGGTGCGTAGACCGACCGAGATCGGTTGGAGGTCGGCACGCGACGCCAGGTAGATCATCGGCTCGAAGAAGTCGTTCCAGGCGAAGTAGAAGTGGAATAGGGAGACGGCCACGATCGCCGCCTTCATCTGGGGGAGGATCACCGACCACAGGGTCCGAAGTGGCCCTGCGCCATCGATGGTGGCCGCCTCGTCCAGTTCCCTGGGGATGGTCAGGAAGTACTGACGGAAGAGGAAGACATTGAACGCATTGGCGAAGAAGTGGGGCACGATGAGAGGGAGGAAGGTGCCCACCCAGCCGATCCGGAAGAACAGGGCGTATTTCGGAACCAAGGTGGCGAACCCGGGGAGGATGATGGTGGCGATAAGCACCACCATGATCGACCTGGCGAAGGGCACCTTGAACCGGGCGAGCCCGTAGCCGACCAGGATCGAGGAGGCCACCGCCCCGAGCGTGCCGAGCCCGGCGATGATCATGGTGTTGCGCAGGAGCAGCGGGAACTTCATGTTCTCCCACGCCCTGGGGAAGTTCTGCCACTGCGGGTCGAGCTCATACGCCGGCTCGAGGACCCTCCAGTTCCCCTCCCACTCGATCGGCCCCGCCTCGGGATTGGCCGGGTCGATGAACTGGGAGACTTGACGGCCGGGTTGGACCATGGCTAGGTCCATCTCGGAACCGTCAGGCAGGGGCACAGTCATGATGTCGAGCTGCTGTCCCTCGTATTCGAAGGTCGCCGGAGACATGGGGAGAATCGGACCGGTGAGGTTGGCCAACTGCTGCTCCGACTTGAGCGAAGTGACCGCCATGTACCCCATCGGCATCAAGAAGACGACGAGGACGAGGATGGTGAACCCGGTGATCATCCACCCGTCGAAGCGCCGCCGCTTGCCCGGCGCCGCACCATCGGGGCCCGGGACCGGCGCCCGGCGCAATCTCTGATCGGGTCGACTGACGGTCACCGCCATCGCTCAGCTCCGCGCGAACTCATAGTGGACCCAGTACTTGGCCGACCAGAAGAGGAGCCCCGTGATCGCAATCGCCGCCACGAAGAGCCCCCAAGCCAGGGTGGCGGCGTAACCCATGTCGAAGAATTGGAAGCCCACCCGGAAGAAATGCAGGGCGTAGAAGTTGGTGGCGCCTCCCGGCTCGCCGCTCCCGTTGTAGAGCACGAACGGGACCACGAAGTAGTTGAACAAGCCGATGAGGGCGATCACCAGGTTGTAGAAGATGATCGGTGAGATGAGAGGAAGAGTGACGTGGCGAAACGACTGCCACTCCGAAGCGCCGTCGATCCGGGCCGCGTCATAGAGGGTGGCGGGAACCGAGTTCATCGAGGCGATGAAGATGATCATGGCGTTGCCCACTCCCCATAGGGAGATGAACACCAGAGCGGGGTAGACGAAGGTCTTGTCGAGGAACCAGCGCGGTCCCTCGATCCCGACGAGGTCCAGGATCTTGTTGACCCACCCGATCTGGCTGTTCATGACGCCACCGAAGATGAGGACGGCGGCGACGAAAGGGATGATCGAGGGCATGAAGAACAGGGCCCGGAAGGTCTCACGTGCCCTCAGGTTCCGCTTCACCAACAGGTAGGCGATGCCCATCGGGAACAGGATCGCCACCGGCAGGGCGATGATCCCGTAGCGGAAGGTGACTACCACGGCTTCGCGCACATCGGGGTCGGTCACGAGCTTGCGCCAGTTGTCGAGCCCGACGAATTCGGTTGGCTCGTTCGACACCAGGTTGAAGTCGGTGAAGGAGAACCAGAGCGAGGCCAACATCGGGATGGCGTACCAGAGGAAAAACCCGATGATCCACGGCATCACGAACCAGAGCCCGGCTCTCCCCCGGCGCCGGGCGAGGGAGTTGCGGTTGGGTCGGAAGGGAGCGGCCGGGTGCTCGACCGCTCCCTTCCCTGTGGTGGCTGTCGCTACCAAGCGGCTAGTGCCCTGTCTCATAACGTTGGCGAGGGTCAGAGCGAGTCAGCGTCGTCATCCAGCGAGGACGCAGGACGAAGGCGCACTTGGCCCGTGCGTCGAGGACGAGGACGCAGCTGGGGACGGCGCTGGCCGCTCTGAGACCGTCAAACGTTCTGGGGAGGGGCACTAGTCCGCGTTCTCCTCGAAGATCGAGGTCAGGTTGGTCTCCAACTCGACGATCGATGTGTCCAGGTTCAGCGCCGGATCGGTGAGGATGGCGCTCTGCAGCGTGTCCATTGCCTCCTTGTACTCCTCCCAACCGGCGAGGAACTGCTCGTGACTCGGCACGTCGGCGAAAGCCGCGCTGTCCAGAGCGACCTGCCAGTTGACTCCCTGGGGATACCTCTCCTCGAGTGAGGCGAAGAAGTCCTCGGTCAGGGCCGGGTCCGCCGGGGCGGCGCCGTATGCAGTGAGCAACGGCAGCGCGGCGTCGGTGAGCAGATAGGTCAACACGGTGAACGCCTCGTCCGGATTCTGGGTCGAGGCCAGGATGCGGAAAGTGTCGGCGTGCATGTTGGTGGTGACCACCCCGTCGTGCGACGGCATCACGGCGATGTCGAAGAAGTCCCCGGTGATGTTGTTGGCGTCATCCCTGATGCAGCACGTGTACCAGAGGTGAGAACCTGCCATCGCCACCGCACCGGACTGGAAGGCGTTGCCGCCGAGGGCGTCGAGCTCTTCCTGACCGGGGGCGAAGCCGGTGCCCCACACCGCGTCGTGGTACCACCTCCACTCGTCTTCCCAGGCCTGGGGGACGTCGGCGGTGCCGGCGTCGGTGAGGGGGTAACCCGCTCCCCAGAACGAGCCCTGCTGGAACAAACGGTCGGTCCATTGCCAGACAAAGCCCCACTGGGTGGTGTTGGCTCCGTCGAAATCGGCGCTGGTCGCGTCGTTGCCGTTGGCATCGACCGCGAGAATGGCGCCTATCTCGGCCACCTTGGCAAAGTCCCAGGTGCCCTCGTATTCGGTGCCTTCGCCATATACGGTGACCCCGTCGGGCCCATACTCCTGGGGTGGATAGGGCAGACCGGCCTCGTCGAACAACGCCGGGTTGTAGTAGATGAACGACGGGAACGAAGCGAACGGAAGACCGGGGAGGGTCCCATCCGGCTCGCGGAAGTTCTCAATCGTCTCGGCTGGCCAGATCGAGGTGTCGAATCCGGTCGAGTCCACCAAGGGCTCGAGGTCGAGGTAGAGGCCGGAGAAGGCGTTGGAGCCGTCCCGGCCTACCGGCCCGATTATGTCCGGCGGGTTGTCGGAGGCGATCTGGGTGGCCAGCGTCTCGTAGGCGACATCGTTGTCGACGATCTCGATGACGAGCTCGATCTCCTCCTGTGAGGCGTTGAACTCCTCGACCACGGTCTGCTGGGCCTCGGCCTGCTCCGGCTGGCCCCCGGCCCCGATCCCGACGAACCATCTAACCTGGGACCTGTCGCCGGACGGCTCCTCAGCAGTGTCGCCCGACGTCGTTGTTGGTGCTTCCGTGCCAACTGTGTCGCCAGTAGTGGTTGGTGTCTCTGATCCACTTTCGCCGCCGCAAGCGGCGACCAACATCATGAGAGCCACCACTACGGCGACGCTATTCCATCGTTTCATTGCTCTCCTTCTCCTCCTTCGTCCCCGTGATTCACGTCGACCGGGCTTTCCCGGACGGCCGACGGGCCCGCCCCCGGGGGTGGGGCGGTCACCTCTGTATCGCTAGTGCAGAAAACCTCCAACGGTCGATTGCCTGATGACCAACTCGGTAGGTAGGAGGACCCTGCGCGGCGTCTGTGGGCTCTCCAGGAGCCCGAACAGCGCCCGAGCGGCCTCGCTGCCGTGGGCATGGACCCCCTGACGAATCGTGGTGAGGGGAGGGTCGAGCTCGGAGGCGAATGCGAGGTCGTCGAATCCGGCCAGTGCAACGTCGCCGGGCACACTCAGGGACCTCGCCCCGAGCTCCTCGAGAGCCCCGGCGGCAGTGGAGTCGTTGGCGGCGAAGATGGCATCGACGCCCGACTCGACGAGGTAGTGGGCCGCGGTGGCGCCGGAGGGGCGGTTGAAGTCGCCCTCGGCGATCAAGCCGTCGGTGCGGAGCCCGGCCCGGCGCATGGCCTTCAGGTATCCCTGAAGCCGATCCTCGGCGGCAACGGTGCCCCGACGGCCCGTGATGTGACCGATCCGCTTCCGCCCGATGTCGATGAGATGACGCGTCATCGTGTCGGCGGCGTTGATGTTGTCGACATCGACGTAACTCGCCTCGAGATCGGTGCGTCGGTGCCCGATCAACACGGTGGGAAGATTGGAGACGAGGAGCCCGTCCACCAAGGGGTCGTCCAACATGTCGGCGGTCACCACCACCCCATCGAGGAGTCCCATGCCCAGGATCCGGTTCAGGGTTTCCTCCTTGCTCCGGTTCCCAAGCCACAACATCATCCCGGCCGCCTGTTCCGACAAGACGTCGCTCAACCCGTGGAGAAGCGTGGCGAAGTAGGGGTCCTCGAAGAGCAGGGGCGGGTCGACGTGCATCACCACCCCGATCACACCGGTCCGTCCCGAGGCAAGCGAGCGCGCGGCCAGGTTGGGCCGATAGTCGTGGTTCTGGAGGACCTCGAGGACCTTGAGCCGGGTCTGCTCCGAGACCGGGCCACCATTGATCACCCGGGACACGGTGGCGCGGGAGACACCACTCAACTGGGCAACGTCGTCGAGTGTCCTCGCCATCTCCCGAGCGTCTCCTTCCTCTCAAATGCTGAGAGCGCTCTCAACCATACGTCCGATATTCAGATTCTGTCAAGCAATACCGGGGATCATTTCTGGGATTGTTGGAGAGCGCTTTCAGTGTTCCTCCCCCGGCGGGGGAGGTGGCCCGCCAGGGCCGGAGGGGGCGTCACCTCCGACGCGCAGCCCAGATCCCCCTTCCCCGGTTCCGCCAGGACTCCTCCGATCGGGAACCACGACGGTCTGAGCCGACGTCCAACTTCGATGACATCGCGCATGGTCCTCCTGGCTACGGTTGTCGCGCTCGGGGCGTGTGCCGGATCACCGGTCGGGGAGAGCACCGAGAGCACCATGACCAACCCATCCAACACCACTAGACCCGACACCGCTGCGGCAACCTCCCCCTCCACCAGCAATTCCCCGGCACCCGTGGACACCGTGACAACGGCAATCGCCGATCTGGCGACTCGGCTCGGTGTCGACTCCCGACGCATCAGGCTGATCGAATCGCGCACTGTGAGCTGGCCCAACGCAAGCATGGGTTGCCCCCGGCCCAACGAGGAGCAGACTCAGGAGGAGGTCGCCGGATACTTGGTGCTGATCGCTTACGAGGACCGGCTCTTCAACTATCACGCCGGAAGCGACGGCTCCCCGTTCCTCTGCCCGTCGAACGAAACAGACGGTGGACGTGAGTTCATCCCGCCTCCAGGATTCGACACCTGAGTCGGGTTGGTGGGGGCGCAAGGCCCCCCACCATCCCTCAGAGGTCAGCGCACTGGCCCCGCTTGGGGCCCGTCACGTTGTTCGGGAACCCGTTGTTGACTGGTGCCGGATCGTTGTCGGCACAAGCCAGAGGACCGGTGATCCTGTTGCCTGCGATCACGGTCGGGCCCAGTGTCCCATTCACGGTCACCGGCCCGACCATCTGGTTGGGTGAGCAAGCCACCGTGGGATCACCCAGAGTCACCTTCGAGCCGCCGGTGAGGGTGACCGAGCCAGTCGTCCTCGTGTCGCAAAGCGCGATCTCGACCGCGCCATTCGCCTTGAGCGAGCCCGTGATCCTCGAGCCGTCCGAACGCAGGGCCGCACCCGCCTTCACTGTGACCGGCCCGGTCACAGTGGCTCCGTCGAGACCGCGCGTGCAGGCCCGACATCGACCACCGACTGTGGTCGGCCTCACAAGCCCTGGCCGGCCCTTCAGAAACCTCGGTACAACCGCTGCGCGTGACCGACCGGGTCGACGTAGTACTCCTCCGGGGTCACGTCCAGGGTGACGGTTTTGGTCGGGCGCTGGATCGTGGGTGTAGTGGCGGCAAATCTCCGGATCACATCGGCATGGGGCTTGAGGGTCCCGTCGGGGCGAACCAGACCGAAGTGCCTCTCGTGTTTCGCTCCGCCCGGGTCACAGGGCGGGCGGTCCCAGAGCTCGGGGGCATAGTCGGCGAAACACCACATAAAGGCGCCGGTCGCGCCGACGTCGACCAGCCGGGGCAGGACCTGGCCCACATAGCCGGCGAAGTCTTCCTCCCCCGCCATGAACTGGGTCCTCGGCTCGCCGTAGGCAGTCCAGGCCCAGGTGACCGATTCGCCGGCGTCGGGTGAGGTGCAGCCACCCCATTCCTCGGCCAGACATGGCTTGCCGCTGAGGGCGGTGACCAGGGCACACAGATACGGCACGAAGCCGGGGTCGAGAGGTCCTCGCGCCCAGTCGATATACATCGGGTAGCCGTGCATCACGGCGACGTCGCTTTCGGCGAAGACCTGGTCGACCCGGAGCCCGTTGTCGGTGAAGAGACTGGCGGTGTGTAACCCGGTGGTGACCGGGTGGACCGGGTCGATGCCCTTGATCAGGCCGGTCATCGAGGCCACCCAGTCCCTCCCGGCCCCGGTGCTGTACGGGTGGGCGAAGAGGTCGGGCTCGTTGCCCAGGTTCCACATCCAAACGCCGGGGTGACTCCCGAACTCCCCGACCACCGTTTCGATGAGGTGTCTTTCGGCATCGAGGGCGACCGGGTCGTGGAACATGTTCCGATACGTGCCTTCGACCACCTTGCCCCCGCTGACCACCTGACGCACATGCGGCGAGGGGTGAGCGGCGGCCCGTCGGTCCAGGAGCCATCCCGGCGCCCAGTTTGGCCCGCTCATGTGCCCGGTGAAGAAGGTGACGTCGAGGCCGAGGCCCTTTTCCGATGCCAGGTCGAGGACTGTTCCCAGATCACGGAGACGTTGGGATGGCACCTGGTCGGGTGTCGGCTGCCAGTCGTCCCAGAGCAGGAAGACCCGGACCACCGACATCCCGAGGGAGGCGATGGTGTCGAGTTCGTCGGCCACCTCTCCCCGGTCGAAGTCCGACCACCAGTACATCGCCTTGCGTCGAGGCCAATAGTTGACACCGAGACGGAAGGGCTCCCCCGCTCCAGAGGTCAAATCTCGTCCTCCCCCATCGTCCCGAGCACCACGCCCAGCGCTTCCCGCTCCGAGAGCACCCCCGTGTCGACCACGAGATCGGCGACCTGCTGGAACAGCGGATCCCTCCGCTCCAAGTGCTCCGACTTCCCGACCGGCCGTCGGTGTGCCCCCCGCGCCGCGCGCTCCGCCAGAATCTCGGGATCGGCGGTCACCCAGACACAGAATGTGCCCTGCAATGCGTCTCGCACCACCGGGTCCTCGATGACCGACGCCGCCGCGGCCACCACCGCGGGGTTCGGCCCGTCCAATGGCTCGAGAAGGGCCTTCTTCTCCAACCGATGCAGCGCCTCGACGCCGTCTCGCTGCGCGATCTCCCGGCTGCTGCGACCGGTGCGATCCTGAATCGACTGGTCCGAGTCGAAGAGCTCCCGCTCCAATGCCTCGGCCAGGGCTCGGGCCAACGTTGTCTTGCCCGAGCCCATCGCCCCCACAACCACGATGTGCTCAGCTTCGGGCAATGGCGCTCTCGATCCAGGCGCCCAGGGCGTCGTCGCCGGAGACCGATGCCCCGTCGACGATGACCCAACCCGGGACCGGGCGATCGGCGAAGAGGAGCGGTCGAACCCCGTCGCCGTCGAGCGTGGCCAGCCAGTCATCACGGTCCACCTGGAGGCAGATGTCGTCACCCATGACGGCCACCACCAGATGGCCGTCGATGAAGTACCCGTCGCCGTCGAGCACGCGGGCCTCGGTCATCTCACCTCGCCCTTGGAGCTGAGCCTCGATCCTCTCGATGAGCCCGTGGTGATTCACCGGCTGGAATCTAGGAGGTGGGCGGGTCTTCCGTGGTCAGCCCGCGGCCGGGACCTCGCTGGCTTCGATCCGAATCGGCTCCCGGGCTCGGCCCGAGGCGGAGATCACCCAGAACGAGTCCTGCTGTCGGCCCCAGTCGTCGAGGACCCGGCGCGCGTTGGGGCTCGCCGTGTGCTGAAGATGAGCCTCGACCAGGGCCCGGATGTCGGCCAGGTCGGCGTCCGAGGGACGACGTGCCGAGGGGGCGGTGTCGGCCAGCATCGCCTTCAGGCTGAGATCGGGATCCCACACGTAAGCGATGCCGCCTGTCATCCCCGCGGCGAAGTTGCGCCCCACCTCACCGATGACGAGGACTTTCCCGCCGGTCATGTATTCGCATCCGTGGTCGGAGCAGCCCTCGATGACGGCGGTAGCCCCGGAGTTGCGCACCGCAAAACGTTGGCCGACCCGCCCTGCCAGGTAGACATGTCCGCCGGTGGCCCCGTAGAGGACGGCGTTGCCGGCGGCGTGCGGAACCAGGTCCCCGGGCCGTCGTGGCGACACGGAGATGAGCCCGCCACCGATGCCTTTGCCCAGGTAGTCGTTGGAGGTGCCTTCGAGATGGAGGTTCACGCCCCGGCACAGCCAGGCACCGAAGCTCTGCCCGGCGGTGCCGGAGAGCTTGACCACGATTGTCCCCTCGGGCAGCGCTTCGCTGCCGTGTCGAGCCGTGATCTCGCCGGAGAGACGGGCCCCTATCGCCCGGTCGGTATTGCGGATCGGATAGGAGAGCTCGATCGGCTCGCGTTTGGAGATGGCATCGGCGCAATCGACGACCAGCCGCTCCTCGAGCCCGGACAACGGTGTCTTGCGATATCCCTCGTGACGTTTCCCGCCTTTCGAGGCCACCAGCATCGCCGAGAGGTCTGCCGACAACGGATGCTGGGGGTCGATCGGACGCAGCAAGTCCGCCCTTCCCACCAGCTCAGCTATGGAGCGGGCCCCCAGCGAGGCGATGTGACGCCGCGTCTCTTCGGCCAGGCGTCGGAACAGGAGCACCACTTGATCGGCCGAGCCGGTGAACTTGGCCCGCAGGTCCTCCTGCTGGGTGGCGATGCCCACCGGGCAGGTGTTGAGATGGCACTGGCGGACCATCTTGCAGCCCATGGCCAGGAGCGGCAGTGTCCCGAAGCCGAATCGCTCGGCCCCGAGTAGGGCCGCCACCACGATGTCCCGACCGGTGCGGAGACCGCCATCGGTCTCCAGCAACACCCGGGAGCGCTGCCCGTTGGCGGTGAGCACCTGGTGGGCCTCGGCCAGACCCAGCTCCCAGGGCGACCCGGCGTGTTTGATCGATACCAGTGGAGAGGCGCCGGTGCCACCCTCGGACCCGGAGATGGTGATGACATCGGCGTCGGCCTTGGCCACCCCGACCGCGATCGTTCCCACTCCCGGCTCGCTGACCAGCTTGACCGAGACCCGGACCGTCGGCTTGAAAGCCTTCAGGTCGTAGATCAACTCGGCCAGGTCCTCGATCGAGTAGATGTCGTGATGGGGCGGGGGCGATATCAGGGTCACCCCCGGCTCGGTGTAGCGAAGACGGGCGATCTCGGGCGAGACCTTGTGACCGGGCAGCTGGCCCCCCTCGCCTGGCTTGGAGCCCTGGGCCATCTTGATCTGGAGCTCGTCTGCCGAATGAAGATAGGCCGGGGTCACCCCGAACCGGCCCGAGGCGACCTGCTTGATCGCCGAGTTCATCGGGGTGCCGAACCGGTCCGGATCCTCGCCGCCTTCACCCGAGTTGGAGTGGCCACCGATCAGGTTCATCGCCTCGGCCAGCGCGACATGTGCCTCGGCGGAGAGGGCGCCGTGTGACATGGCGGCCGTGGTGAAGCGCCGCATGATGGCCTCCACCGGCTCCACCTCGTCCAGTGGCACCGGTTCCCGCTGGACGAAGGTGAGCAAGTCACGGACCAACGCAGGATCCCGATCGGAGATCATCTCGATGTACTTCTCCCAGTCCTCTGGGTCCCCGGAGCGCACCGCCTTCTGCACCGAGAGGACCACCATCGGGCTGGTGACATGGGTGTCCGAACCGCGCCGGTGCTTGTAAAACCCGCCGGGGTCCGTGGATCCCGCCGAGTAGGCCTCGTGACGCTGCAGGGCCTGCCGGGCCAGCTCCCGGATCCCGATTCCCCTCAGCCGACGAGGTGCATTGCGGAATGCCTTGCGACATAGGTGCTCCGAGAGACCAATCACCTCGAACAGCTCCGATCCGCGGTAAGCGGATAGGGTGCAGATCCCCATCTTGGACATGATCTTGAGCAATCCGCCCTCCATGGCAGAGCGGAAGTTCTCCTGGGCCGCCACCGGGTCGACATCGATGGCGCCCGAGGCGGCCAGATCACGAGCGTGCTCGATGGCCAGATAGGGGTTGACCGCCGAGGCGCCGAAACCGACCAGACAGGCCAGGTCATGAGGGTCCCGAGGCTCCCCGGAGACCACTACCAGAGACACCGACCCGCGGACACCCTCGTCGATCAGACGATGATGGACCGCGCCCAGGGCCAGGAGCATCGGCACCGGTGCCCGCGTGGCCTCGGTCTCCCGGTCGGAGAGGACGATGATCGTGGCCCCGAGCTTCACCGCCTGGGCCGCCTCGGCGCAGATCTCCTCGAGCCTTCTCTCCATGCCATCGGGGCCATCGGCCACGGCCCAGGTGGTGGCGATCCAATGCGAGAAGAAGCGGGGATCACCGGAGCGGACCATCGCCTCCAATTCGGCGTCGGACAGGATCGGGCTCGACAGCTCGATCAGGTGGGCCTGCTGAGGGGTGTCCTCGAGCAACGGGCCGCGCCGTCCGAGCTGGATGCGAAGGGACATCACCAGCTTCTCCCGGATCGGATCCATCGGAGGATTGGTCACCTGGGCAAACTGCTCGTGGAAGAAGTGAGTGAGGCGCCGGGGTCGGGTGGCCAGGACCGCCAGACCGGTGTCGTCACCCATCGAGCCCAAGGGATTGTCCCCTCGTGCCATGTCGGCGATGACGAGGCGGCGTTCCTCTGCGGTATAGCCGAATACCCGGCTCAGTGCGGCGGCATCGAAACGATCGTCGGCCGTGCTGTCGAAGGTGGCTTGGATGCGAAGGGTCTCGGTGTTGACCCAGTCGCCGTAGGGGCGTGCGGTCGCCAGCGCCGACTTGACCTCGTCGCTGTGCTGCACCTGTCCACTCTCGCCGTCGAAGACGATCAACTCACCCGGCCCGAGTTGGCCGGTGGCGGTGGCCCTCGCCTCCTCCTCGGGACAGACTCCGGCTTCGGAAGCGACCACGAGCACTTCGGGGGTGACCGCCCAGCGGGCAGGACGGAGCCCGTTTCGGTCCATACCGACCAGCAACGAAGCCCCGTCGGTGACGGCGATGGCGGCCGGCCCGTCCCAGGGCTCGGTGAGGAAGGCGTGATAGGCGTAGAACGCAGCCAGATCGGGATCGAGATCCGGGACGTTCTCCCACGCCGCCGGCATGAGCATCTCCTTGACATGGGTCAGCGACCGGCCGCTCTGCATCAGCAACTCGAACACATTGTCCAGGCTGCCCGAGTCGGAGATGCCCGGCTGGAGGAAGGGGAAGACGTCGGGCAGGCGATCGCCCCACACCCCGGGGGTGGCCGCTTTCTCCCTGGCCAGCATCCAGGATCGGTTGGACTGGATGGTGTTGATCTCGCCGTTGTGGCCCAGGGTCCGGAATGGCTGGGCGTTGTCCCAGGAGGGAAAGGTGTTGGTCGAGTAGCGCTGATGGAATATGGCGAAGGCGGTCTCGAAGTCGGGGTCGCGCAGGTCCCAGTAGAAGTCCGCGATCTTGGACGCGGTGAACAGCCCCTTGTAGACCACGGTGCGACTCGATGCAGAAGGAATGGAGAGCCCGGGTGTCGCCTCCCGCTCGATGCGCTTCCGGGCCAGATACAGGTCGCGCTCGAAGTCGGCTCCCTCTGCCCCGCCGGTGACTATCGCCTGCTCGATCAGCGGAAGGACGTCCCGGGCGTGATCCCCGAGCACCATCGGGTCGGTGGGGACCGACCTCCAGAAGAGCACGCGCATCCCCTCCGCCTCCACCGCCTCGGTGACGACCGAACGAGAGGCCGCTGCATCCGTCGGTGAGAGAAAGCACATGATGACCCCGAGTCGGCCCGGTGCCACCTCGAGGCCGTGGGTGCTCAACTCACGGTTGATCAACCGGTGTGGGACCTGGGTGATGAGACCGGCGCCGTCGCCGGTGCCGTCGGCAGCCCGGGCGCCGCGATGGTCCAGATTCACCAGGCACTCAACGGCGAGCCGGGTCATCCGGTAGGTAGGGATCCGGTCCAGGGCGGCAATGAACCCGACGCCACAAGCATCACGGTCGGGTCCTGGATCGAAGAAGGGTGCCGTCATCGCTCCCTGGTTTCTCGGGGAGCGATCCAGTGTAAACAGGCTTAAACCGTGGTCCAGCGCACCGACCCGCAAGTCTCACACGTGTCCCGCCGGCCCTCGACATCCATGGCTGCGTCCTCGTCCTCGACGAACGGACAGGTGCGCCTTCGTCCTGCGTCCTTGCCAGAAACGCCGAATGGCTCGGCGCTACACGCACGGAACTTGCGAGCCGGAGCACAGCGCTCAGACGATGCGGCGATCCCCCGGTCGAACCAGGCCGGAGATGCCACGGGCCAGTTAGCCTCGGCTGCATGAGATTCGGAGCTTTTGTGCCCCAGGGTTGGCGTCTCGACCTGGCCGGGATCGATCGAAGTGAACACTGGGAGACCATGACCGGAGTGGCCCGGCGAATCGAGCAGTCCGGCTTCGAGTCGCTGTGGGTGTACGACCATTTCCACACGGTGCCCGAGCCCACCCAGGAGGCGACCTACGAGGCGTGGACGCTCATGGCCTCGCTGGCGGCCGTCACCGAGACGGTTCGGCTGGGTCAGATGTGCACCTGCAACACCTATCGCCCGCCCTCATACCTGGCCAAGGTGGCGGCGTCTATCGACGTCATCTCCGGTGGCCGGCTCGAGATGGGCATCGGTGCCGGCTGGTACGAGCACGAGCACGATGGCTACGGCTACCCCTTCCTCGAGCCGGCCCAGCGGATCGGCATGCTTCGGGAAGGCGTCGAGATCATGAAGGCGATGTGGACCGAAGACGTCGTCGACTATGACGGGAAGCACTACCAGCTGAGAGGCGCCATCTGCCGGCCCAAGCCGGTCCAGAGCCCGCACATCCCGCTCTGGGTGGCAGGAGGCGGGGAACAACTCACCCTTCGAGTCGCCGCCAGACACGCCCAGTACACCAACTTCGGGATCAAGCCGGATCTGTTCGCCCACAAGTCCGAGGTGCTCGAGGGCCACTGTCGTGATGTGGGACGTGACTTCGACGAGATCACCCGGTCGGCCAACTTCAACATCGTCTGCGCCAGGACCGAGGCCGAGGCCGGGGACAAGATCAGACTCGTCGAGGACAGGATGCGCCGGTACGTGTCAGACCAGAAAGCGGCCGAGCAGGCCAAGCTGTACCGCTACGCCTCGGGGACACCGGAGCAGATCATCACCTACTTCAAGGAGTGGGAGGCGCTGGGCCTCGATTACGCCATCGTCTACTTCCCCGACCCTGCCTACGACCTGTCGAGCCTCGACCTGTTCGCCGCCGAGGTGATCCCGGCCCTGGCCGGATGACGACACCAACGATCAAGTCATGATCGGCGACTTGCTTCCGGCTGCGATGGGTATCGCGCTCAGCCCGATTCCGATCATCGCCGTGGTCGTCGTACTGGGCACTCCGAATGCAAGGAAGACGGGCTCTTTGTTCGCTCTCGGCTGGATCTTGGGCCTCGCCGCGGTGAGCGTGGTCGCGGTCCTGGTCTTTGACGCCGCCGAAGACGAGGACACGGCCACCTCGACCGCGGCAGTCCTGCTCAAGCTGGCCGTAGGGGCCCTGTTCCTGTTCCTTGCATGGAAGCAGTGGCGGAAACGGCCGCGTCGAGGTGATGAGCCGGAGATGCCGGCCTGGATGATCTCCATCGAGTCGATAACAGCGTCAAAGGCGTTGGTGCTCGGCGCCGTGCTCTCCGGGGCCAACCCGAAGAACTTCGCCCTCACCCTGGTCGCGGCGGCCTCGGTCGCCGAGACCGGTCTCGACGAGACCGGCACTGCAATCGTGCTCGCCGTCTTCGTTCTACTCGGCTCGATCTCCGTCGCCGGAGCCGTCCTCTTCCATCTCTTCGCTCCTGAGAAGGCGGCGCCGCAACTTGCCAGAGTCAGAAGGTTCATGCTCGACAACGCCACCGTGATGACGATCGTGATCCTTCTCCTGCTCGGGGCCAGCATCCTCGGCGATGGCATCTCCGCTCTGCTCTGAGTGGGGTTCACCCATCCTCAGCCGAGCATGTTGACCGAGACCCCTAGGGCCCGATAGGTCTCGATCGCACGGCGGTCCCGGCTGGCAAGGGGTAGCCCATGAACGACCGCGGACTGGCCGACCAGGGCGTCGTACACGGCTCCACCGGACAGATCCAGTCGGGCAAGCTGCTGCGTCAGCTCACTCGTCGCTTGCTCGGAGAGAAATCGCGACTCGGGAAAGTTGTGACGGAGTATCGACGTCACCTCGGTGGGTCGGCGCCGGGCCGGCGGTGGGAGCCGGGTGAGGACGGAATAGGTCTCGAACCAGGCATGTCCGGCCAGACCGAGAAGCTGCCCATCGAGAGCGTCGATCGTCTCCGCGTGCGCATCGTGATCCCCCACGACCAATGCAATCGCCACGCTGGTGTCGATGAGAAGGTCGGGTGAGCTCACCTCTGATCGGCGAGACGAAGCGAACGCACGTCATCATCGGTCAGGGTGGCACCACCTTCGATCACGAGCCGACCCCGATGCTCGGTCGAGCCTCGACCGGACACGGGTTCAATCCGCACCGCGCTTCCGTCACGGGTCAGTTCCACCTCGCCCGGCACGAGCCCGAGTGCTTCCCGCAGTGACTTCGGAATTACCACCCGCCCCGCCTTATCGATGGTTGTCTTCATACCATCACGCTACCACGATACCTGCCAAGCGGTCCAGGGCCTCGACGAGGATCTCCTCGTCCTTGCAGAAGGCGAAGCGGACCAGTCTCGAGCCGTCCTCGGGAGCGTGATAGAAGACACTGGGAGGGATAGCCACCACCCGGGCCGCCTCGGCGAGATGACGGCAGAAGGAACGGTCATCGGGGAAGCCGAAGCGTTCGAACCCGGCCATCATGAAATATGTCCCCTGGGGACGATGCACTTCGAACCCCGCAGCCTCGAGCCCATCGGCCAGCAGGTCACGTTTCTTCAGGTAACCCGACCTGAGGGCCCGGTAGAACTCCTCGGGCGCTCTCATCGCCGCCACCGCTCCGTGCTGGACCGGGGTCGGGGTGGTGAAGGTGAGGAACTGATGGGCCGACCGGATCCCGGCGCTGAGCGGAGCCGGTGCGATCCCCCACCCCACCTTCCAACCCGTGAGCGAAAAGGTCTTGCCGATCGAGGACAGGGTCACGGTCCGCTCCCACATCCCGTCGTAAGTGGCGAGACGACGATGCTCGCCGTCGTAGACCATCTCCTCGTACACCTCGTCGGTGATCGCGATCACGTCGTACTCGACACAGAGAGCGGCGATGGCCGCCAGTTCTTCGTCACCGAACACCCGGCCGGTCGGGTTGTGCGGGTTGTTGACCACGATGGCCTTGGTCTTCGCGGAGAACAGTGACCCGAGCTGTTCCAGGTCGAGGTCGAACCCGGGAGGTCTGAGGGTGAGGTATCGGGGGACGGCGCCGGTCATCGAGACGAACACCGGGTAGGCGTCGTAGAACGGCTCGATCAAGATCACCTCGTCACCTGGGTTCACCAATCCGAGGAAGCTCGCAGCCAGCGCCTCGGTGCAGCCACATGTGATGGTCACTTCGGTGGCGGGGTCGAGGGGCCGGCCAAGCAGGGGGCCATACCGGTCGGCGATGGCCCCGCGAAGCTCGGGGATCCCCTGACTGGGCGGGTATTGGTCGTTACCGCCCTCCTCCAGTGATCTGACCGCCGCTTGCTTGACGAAATCGGCGCCATCCCAGTTGGGAAAGCCCTGACCGAGGTTGATGGCGCCATGCTCGACGGCGAGTGCGGTCATCTCGCTGAAGATGGTGACTCCATACGAGGCGAGACGATCGGCGACGTACATCGGCTGAGGTTATGCCCGAAACGATTCGAGGATCACCACCGGGATCTCACGGGCGGTGCGTCCCTGGTAGACCGCATAGTCGCCGTATGCAGCCACCACCCGGGGCCACCACGATGCCCGCTCCTCGGGAGTGGCAGTACGCGCCGTCATGTCCCGATGCGTCGCGCCGGTCTGCACCCGTACCAACGGGTTCGCCGCCAGATTCAGGTACCACTCGGGATGTTGGGGGCGACCTCCATACGAGGCGATGACCACCAGGCTGTCGTCATTCCCCAGATAGAGCAACGGGACCGTGTGCCTTCGGCCGCTCGCCCTTCCGGTCGTGGTCAGGAGCAACATGTCGTTGTCGACCAGGCGACGGCCGACCTGCCCACCAGTCAAGTGATAGAGCACGCGGTGGACCGCCGACCAACGCTTGACGGCGGCATCCTTCACTCCGTCCTCAGCCGGCGTCGCTGGATCTGGCCCATAGGTTGATGTCACCCTCGACGGCATACCGGTCGACCGCGGCGAGCTCCTCGTCACTGAAGCCGGTGTTGTCCAGGGCCTGCATTAGGTCCTCCACCTGGGACCAGCGACTGGCTCCGACCAAGGCAGACGTGACCCTGGGATCACGCAGCACCCAGGCCACGGCCATCTGGGCCAGGGTCTGGCCGCGCTCCCGGGCCAGGTCGTTCAGGGCCCGGACTCGGGTCAGGTTGTCGACCGTGAGCATGGAGCGGTCGAGCGCCCCTCCCTTCTCGACCCGGGAGTCGGCGGGCACACCGTCCAGGTAGCGGTCGGTGAGCAGCCCTTGGGCCAGCGGCGAGAAGACGATGCAACCGATGCCCAGCTCGCCGAGGACGTCGAGTAGGCCATCCTCCACCCAGCGGTTGAGCATCGAATACGAGGGCTGATGGATGATGAATGGCGTCCCGAGCCGGGAGAGGATGTCGTGCGCCTCCCGGGTCTTCTCCGGACCGTAGGAGGAGATCCCGACGTAGAGAGCCTTGCCCGCCCGGACTGCGGTGTCGAGGGCGCCCAGAGTCTCCTCGAGTGGCGTGGCCGGGTCGTAGCGATGGGAGTAGAAGATGTCGACGTAGTCGAGCCCCATTCGGGCCAGGCTCTGATCGAGGCTGGCCAACAGGTACTTACGCGAGCCCCACTCGCCGTAGGGGCCCTCCCACATGTCGTATCCCGCCTTGGTCGAGATGATCAACTCGTCCCGATATGGCACGAGATCCGATGCCATGAGCGCGCCGAAATTGCGCTCCGCCGACCCGGGCGGTGGCCCGTAGTTGTTGGCCAGATCGAAATGGGTGATCCCCTGGTCGAAGGAGTTGAGGATCATGGCGCGCCCCTCCTCGCTCATGGAGTCGCCACCGAAGTTGTGCCACAGGCCGAGCGAGATCCGGGGCAGGTCGAGCCCACTCCTTCCCGTCCGGGAGTACGGCATCCGCTGGTACCGGTCCGGATCGGCGGTGTACATCCTCATGACGGGTCGATGGTCAGCCCGGCCAGGATCTGGTTCACCTCGGGTACCAACTCGTTGCGGCGAGCGTGGGCGCCGAGCACGACATAGAGACAGAAAGCGCGCCCGGACTCGTTGAAGAAGTACTGGGCACCCGACTGCCCGGGGAGCGGCCGTTGCATGTTGTTGGGGCCGAAGTCGGCGGCTGCCACCCGCGGGATCCCGGTCTTCGAGAAGAGGGCGGTCCCGGCCGACTCCGGGCCGTATTCGAACAGGACCACCAGCAGGTCGTCGGCGTTCATGATCTCGACTGCACCGGAGCCGAAATCGCCCCGCCCCCGGGGCAGGGGAAAGGTGCCCAGGTGGACCACGGGATGCGAGTCTCCGCTCGAGACGGACTGAGGGGAGAAGTCGGCTTCACGTCGGTAGATCTCGGCATCCCAACCCGAAGGGACAGCGACATCGATGCCAGATGACTTCACCATGGCGCTCGGATCCTCACCCGTTGCGTCCGTTCTGCGGCGGGCCATCCGGGTAGAGACTGCTGTCTCCGGGCCCGATCCCCGCTTTGCGCAGCTCGGCATCCGCCCGGAACTCGCCGCTATCGAGCTTGTCGAGGCGGTCGGCGCCGGCATCGGCCAGAGCTTGGCTCATCAAGGAAGACACCTGGCCCCACGAACCCGCCGACCCTTCGCCGATGACCGACCCGGAGGGACCGTCGACCAGGACGAAGTAGGGGGAAACCGGGACCTCGTACTCCATCCAGGCCTCGGTGGACTGGACGAGGTGAACGTTCTCGAGGGCCAGCTCACGCAATCGCGACTCGCTCTCAGCCTCCACGCCTTTGGTCACTACGACGAGCCGGGTGTCGTCTCCGCCGATCGGGCCCACGCCGGTGGCCAGTTCTTCCCACAACCCGACGCAGGCCGAGCACCCGGTGGAGAGGAAGGCAAGGAGCGTCGAGTGCTGGGCCCCGGTGATCCCGACATGGACGGCCGACCCGGTGAGCGTGGAGCCGGCGATGTCGGGCGAGGCGCCCTCGCGAGTCGGAGCCTGATGTTGATGTTGTCGTCGGGAGGACACACCGTTGCCGGGCTCTCCGGCGCCCAACTCGTGCAAGGCCCTCATCACATCGGCGTTGCTGCGCAGGAGCCCGACCACCAGCACTGCAAGGAGGACGATGGCGATGCCTTCGATGATCAGGACAGCGGTCATTCTCAGATCACCTGGTCGGCCGAGCCCGAAGAGTTCGAGTTCCGCAGATAGAAACGACGGTTTCGGACGATCCCCGGGGTCTGGGTCCCGGTGCCGTCCCAGTCGCCGGTGACGGCGTCGTCGCCGGGGTCACCGAAGATGAAGCTGTGATGGGCGACCCCCGTCGAGTTCGAGTTGCGCAGGTACCAAGAGTCATGACGGTACAAACCCGGGGTGTCGACCCCGTCCCCGTCCCAGTCTCCCATAATCGGGCGGTCTCCGGAGTTGCCGTACTCGAAGGCGATGTCGGCCGACCCGGTCGAGTTGGAGTTACGCAAGTACCACCTCCCCGCCCGGTGGACCCCGACCGAGTCGAACCCCTTCCCGGTCCAGTCGCCGGAAAGCGGGGTGTCGGCAGAGTCTCCGTATGGGAAGGTGATGTCGGCCACGCCAGTCGAGTTGGTGTTGCGGAGAAAGAAGGTGCCGTTGCGGAACACACCGGGGGTGTCCACGCCATTGCCGTTCCAATCGCCCACGACCGGTCTGTCCCCGGGGCCGCCGAATTCGAAGACTATGTCCGGGCCACCACCGGCCGGCCGCAGATGCCAGCGGCCGCCGACGAAGACACCAGGCATGTCTCGGCCCTCCCCGGTCCAATCACCACTCACTGCGATCCCCTGGGGGAGAGGGGCAGGTAGACCGGGCTGATCCAGACACGCGGCGTTGTGGAACCGGGTGTTGTTGTCGGTGGCGGAGGACGTGGTGCAGGAGTCGTCCCAGACCCAGGGCGGCGTGCAGGTCACGACGCGGCACACGATGGGACCGACACAGCTGATCTCCTGATGGCACTGCCCGTAGCGAAAGTTGGTGCAGGCCGACTTGCGCAGGTTGCAATCCCCATTGGCGCATCCACAGGAGAACCCTCCTGAGCCGCAGGTGGAGACGTTGCAGTCGAGGTAATAACGTGGCTGCGGCCCGAGCTGGTTGTCACAGATCCCCGAGCCATCGGCTTTCCACCAGCCGGCGGGGATGGTCCCCGAAGGGCAGGTGTTCTCCCCGTAGATGCTGCAGCAGAACTCGGTGTAGCCGTCACAACACATGTCACCGCAGTCGCAATTCGAGCCGGAGCAGGAGCAGATGGCGGCGTAGGCCGTCACCGGTCGGCTCATGTAGAAGAGCGGGGCGACGGTCAGGGCGGTGGCGCCCAAGGTCAGCCGTCGGAGGAACCCACGTCGGCTGACGGGCCGGTCCACCATCTCGGTGGCCCGTCGCACCAACGTCTTACTCATTGACCGCGCCTCTGGTGGGCGACAAATAGACAGTCGACTGACGTTGGGTACTCGACCGTTGCGGGAGCACATTGACGATGGCGTACAACAGATAGACCGTGGCGCCGGAGAAGAGGAGGAATGCGGCACCTGTCCCGACGTCGAGTCCGGGAAGCCCGACCCAAGGGCCTACCGGCCAGATGGCCACAGCCACCGCGACGACAGCAGCCATCGTGTTGAGCACCACATGCCCGACACTAGGCGGCGTGTCGGGGCTCCCAAAACACCCACAGCTCGATATCGGGGCCCCGCTGCGGAGAGCGAAGACCACAAAGCCGGCGAAGCCGAGATAGAACACCGCCACGCCCATGGCCCAGTAGGGGCTGCCGGTCACGACGGCCCCGATACCTGCTGCCAGCTCAAAGACACCGAGCAGGCGGACCAGACTCTCGTTCGCTGGGAGATGCGAGGCGCGGAGGGCTCCGGCCGTGTACCCGGGCCTGAGGACTTTCATCACACCGGCTGCCGCCAACAATGCGGAGATGGCGAGGAAGGGGCCGGCGAGCAAAGGCACGGCGCCGGATCGTAGCCACGTCTCCAACCCGCCACTACTCCCGGTCAGGCTGTTTCCGACCCTGTCTCTTCCTTGCGTCGGCGCCGGCGCGAGCGCGACCCTGCGGACGGCTCCCAGCGGAAGAACCTGATGGCGAGGATGGCCGCCACCACCCCCCACAGGGCCAGATACCCGATTTGGGGCCAGTGGAACTGCGCCCCGCTCAGGGTCGGATCGAATGCGTCGCGGAAGGCCTCGGCGAACGCCTTGAGCGGGAAGAAGCTGCCCGCGATCTCCATCCATCGGGGCGGGTCCTCGATCGGGAAGAAGATAGAGGAGATGAAGGCCACAGGGAGCAAGGTGGCATTGGTGATCGCCGGCGCCGCGTCCCCATTGGGGGAGATGGCCGCGACCAGCATCCCGAGAGCAGCGAAACAACCCACCCCGACCACGAAGGTGAGCAAAGCAGCCGGGATGGTGCGAGGGATGAGCTGCACGCCATAGAAGACGATGCCCACCGTCATCATCAGGGCCATGGCAATGAAGGCCAGGTAGACACCCGATGCCACCCGCCCTGCGATGTAGGCCCACGGGGGGATGGGCGTGCCCCGGATCCGCTTCAGGATCCCGTTGTCGCGGGCGATGGCGGTGCCGATGGCGAGGTTGGTGTAGGTGGCCGACACCGCGGCGAAGACCGCCAGGCCCGGTGTGAAGAACTGGGCGGTGGTGATCCCCATGCCCTCGATCACGTCGTTGCCGAAGATGGCGGTGAACAACACCAGCAACATCAGGGGGAAGACGATGGTGAAGAAGGCCGCGATCGGGGTCCGCCAAAACACCTTGTTCTGGTAACGGAACTGTTCCCAGACCAGGGTGCCCACCGAGGGCCGCTTCACGACGTCAGTTGTCACCGGTCAACTCCAGATACACGTCCTCGAGCGAGGGGCGGGCCACCTGGAGCCGTTCCAGCTCCAGGCCCCGCTCCACTGCCCACGAGGTGATCCCGTGCAGGGCCTTGGTCACGGATTCAGCCTCGACTTCGACGAGACCGTCCCTCACCCTGGCCGGGACCGGCAGCTGATCGGCGCCCACCCCTGAGGGGAGGGCAAAACGGATCACACTCTTCCCGTCGGCGCGACCACCCAGGGTATCGGGTGTGCCCTCGGCGACGATCCGGCCGTGGTCGATGACTGCGATGCGATCGGCGAGATGCTGGGCCTCGTCCATGTAGTGGGTGGTGAGCAGGATCGTCTTGCCCAGGGCGGTGAGATTCTCCAGGATGGCCCAGGCCTGGCGGCGGGCCGAGGGGTCGAAGCCGGTGGTCGGCTCGTCGAGGAACAGCAGATCGGGGTCACCGGCCAGACCCAATGCCAGCTCGAGACGGCGCTGCTGCCCCCCGGAAAGAGTCTTGATCCTGGCGTCCGCCTTTTCCTCGAGCCCGACCAACTCGACCAGATGATCCGGATCGAGGCGTTTGGGGTACATCCCGCCGTAGATGGTCAGCGCCTCCCTGACCGTCAGCTCCCTCTCCACCGCCCCTTCCTGGAGGACGATGCCGATCCGCTCCCGATAGGCCCGCCCACCGGTGGACGGGTCGAAGCCGAGCACCGAGACCTGGCCCCGGTCGGGATCACGGTGCCCTTCGAGGATCTCGACGGTGGTCGTCTTCCCGGCGCCGTTGGGACCGAGCAAGGCGAACACCTCGCCGGGCTCGACCGAGAGCTCCACGCCGTCGACTGCGGCGAGCTCTCCGTAATGCTTGACCAGGCCCTCGACCTCTATCGCCGCCACTGGAGCGATGCTAGATCGCCCCGCCCCGGGTTCGGCTTTCTCGGCGCACTCTGGCAGCATTCGCCCGATGACGGCAGCCGAAGCGAATCCGGCCGGCCCGGTGGTGGTCGGCATAGACGGCTCCGAGGCGAGCCTCAACGCTCTTCTTCAGGCCCTCCGGGAAGCGGAGTGGCGCGACGTCGAACTTCATGTCGTCCATGTTCTCGACGTGACGCCCGCGGTCCTCCACCTGGCAGGAGACCAGACGATCACCACCCGGGAGCTCGCCGAGAGCGACCGAGAGGAGATATGGAACCTCGCTCAGCCCGTCATCGAAGGTGCAGGGGTCGAGGTGGTGCGCATCGAACGGGACGGGAACCCGGGTAAGTCCCTCCTCGCCCATGCCGAAGAGGTAGGGGCGTCGGTCCTCGTAGTCGGTCCCCGGGGCCGGGGCAGGGTGGAGAAGCTGTTCCTCGGTTCCACCGCCGAGGAGGTGGTCAAGTCGGCCACAGGCGACGTGCTGGTGGTCAAGACCCACCCCTGACGCCCGCGCCACGGCAACACCGCAGCTCAGCGGCGCAGGGCCCGCCAGACTCCGACGGCCCCGAGGAGGAGGGTCACGCCGATCTTGGTGAAGTCGATGACCGGGCTCACCTCGACCCCACCGGGCCCAACCCGGATCACAGCCACAGGGCGACCCTGGGACATGCCGCCACCGCCTCCACCCTGACCACTCCCGACGTCTCCGGCCTCACCCTGGCCCTCTCCGGTTCCGAAGCCGAAGCCGCCGACTCGCTCCCAGACAGCCGCGCTGATGACGAGGTCATCCCCCACCTGGGCCGGGCTGGTGAACAAAGTCTCGGGCGCGGCCTCGCCGAAGATCCTGGTCAAGTTGTCGGCGAGCCCGGATAGAACCGCATCCGCGGCAGAGGTTTTATCGGTCACGACGCAAGCTCAGGACGTTGGCCACGATCAGGAGGGCAAGGACCACGAGGCGGGCGATCATCAGGTGGTCCCGGAGACGGATACTCGCCCCGGCCGCGACCACCCGCAGCGGTCGCTGATACGACACGACGATGCCGCCGAAGCGGGTCACGGCGAGTAAACCGGTGTCGGCATAGGTGAGACTCATCCCCGGCGACCCCTCGATGTGATGTTCCTCGACGATGTGTCGGAACCCGGCCATCACCCCACCCTACAACGGGCCGGTCATAGACCGGTCAGCATCTGGTCGACCGGGGCGAAGTCGTCGACGAGGGGTTTCGACCCACCGATGAACCGGCTCAGCGCGCTTCCCGTGATTCCCACCTCGGTGCCGCCCCGGGCCGCGATGCTCGCCTGCACCCTTTCCAGGTCGATCGGCGAGTCCGACCCGACGAGGACGAAGTTGCCACCCCGGGCGCCGGTCAGATAGTCAGGCGGGGCGAACACCGCCACGTGTTCGAACACCTCGCCGAGGGTGGCGGCCCCGGCCCGGGCGAACTCGCCGGCAGCGCGGTCGATGATGTTGACGGTGTATAGGCCTCCGGGCGCCAGTCGTTCTGCCACCTCCTCGACGAATTCGACCGTCGTCAGGTGCCACGGCACAGTCAAGCCGGTGAATGCGTCCCCGATCGCGACATCGACCGTTCCCGAGGCCACCTGTTCAATCGACCTCCTGGCGTCGTCGATGACGACGTCGGCCTGATCATCGAACCCGAGCTCGTTGCGGCCGATGTCGACCAGGGAGGCATCGATCTCGAGCACCAGGTGACGGGTGCCAGGTCGGGTGGCGTCCAGATAGAGGGGAAAGGTGAAGCCCCCGCCCCCGATCGACAGGACATCGAGCGGACCATCGGGCATCTCGGTGTCGATCAGGTCGACCATCACCCGGATGTACCGGAACTCGAGATGGGTGGGGTCTTCGAGGTCGACGTAGCTGTTGTGACCGCGGTCGAGGATGAGGAGCCGACCGGAGGACCGGTCGGGGTCGATCTCGACCAAGGCGCAGTGATAGGTGGTTTCGAATTGACACGGCCCTTCGGGCACGAGGACGAGCGCCATCAGTATCAAGAGTGCCCCTGCCGTCCCCACGGTCACCCAAACACTGCGCCCGATCCACATCGCCAGACCGAGCAGCGTCAGCACCACCCCGACGACGATCACGATGGGCCGGGTGGGGAAGGCGGCTATCAGCACGAAGCCGGTGACAAAGGTGCCGAACAGGGCACCGGCTGTGCCGATCGCCGAGTAGCTTCCCACCACCGACCCGGTCTCTTGCAACGAAGCGAGCCGGATCTTGACCACTATCGGCGGAATCGCCGACAGCACGGCGGCGGGGGCGAAGAAGCCCAGAACCGTGATCGTCACTATCGATAGCGGCCCGGTCGAGGTGGCCGGGCCGACCAGGTCGATGATCGAGGGCGAGGCGATTGCGGTGAGACCGCCCGCCACGAGAAGAGGGCCGATGAGCCGACGCGGATCGCCTCGGTCTGCAGCACGGCCCCCCGCCCATGCGCCGACCGATATCCCGGCCAGGATCACACCGATGATCCCGGTGAACACCTCGAGGCTCACCCCGAGGTAGGGAGCGAGCAGCCGCCCAGCCAGGATCTCGAGGATCAAGACCGCGGCCGAGGTGACGAATACGAGAGACCTGGCGAGGAGCTGTGGCAAGCGCCGGAGTATGCCCGACCACGGTGGCAACAGACCGTTTTGGCGCGGAGATATGACCCCAGGGGGTCATATCTCCGCGCCAGAACGGGATTGGGACCGCGTACGATGCCGCCTCGTGAAGCGGTGGTTTCACTTAGGGGTGCTGGTGCTGGCTGCGGCATGCACCTCGGGAGAGGGCGGGGCCACCACCACGAGCGACCTCGGGACCACAACGCTCGCAACGACCACCACCGTGACCGGGCGCCCACCCACCGATCAGTTGCTCGAGGATCTCGATGCCAGCCTGTGCCCTGAGTCGGACTTCACCTGTGTCACCCTCGAGATGCCCCTGGACCACTTCGACAGCTCCGACCAGCG
>Ga0299907_10000205_pt1 | contig 26004 bp, 20 predicted proteins | sample RVTome_16_FD_198680 | JGI IMG/M metagenome (GOLD analysis project Ga0299907, IMG submission 198680) | Soil microbial communities from uranium-contaminated site in the Upper Colorado River Basin, Wyoming, United States - RVT152D67 (version 2) ...
CTGCTGGCCAGCGACCCCGAGGTCCGGCTCTTCGTCGGGAGCCTGGTCTCGCTCCTGCGCCGGGTCTCCGGTGAGGGCGCCGTCGCCGCCGCCGAGGACGAGGGGGCCCGCAGAGGCCGGGAACTCGGCCATCCCTTCCGGCATCCCTCGGTGGAGCAGACCGTCCGGGAGGTCGTCGAGCTCCTGGCGCGCCTCTCCTTCGCCCCCGCTCCACCGGTCCGCAAGAAGGACGCCCTCGAGGTCGACGTCCGCCATTGCCCCCTCCACGTCGACCCCTTCGACCCCGACGGCGCTATCGTCTGCGCCTTCCACAAGGGTCTGATCCGGGGACTGGCCGAGGTGGCCTCGGGGGAGCAGGTCGGTGTCCGGCTTCGGCCCTTCGTCGCTCCGGGCGTGTGCCGGGTGGAGCTGTCCTTCCGGGCCCAGCGAACATCCCCCTCGGAACCTGAAGCTGAAGAAGGAGAAGGCAAGTGAGTGACCCGTCGTGCGAGAACCTGAGCTTCTCCGAGCCGCCGGAGGGACTCCTGAAGTCCCCGGTGGACCGTGTCATCGCCCACCTGGACACCCCGGATGCGGTGACGGCGGCGATCGACGACCTGACCGAGGCGGGCTTCGATCGGGACGAGATCTACGTGCTGTGCGGTGAACAGGGCGCCGAGCGTCTCGATGTGTCCGGCAGTCAACACGGACTCGGGGGGCGGATCTACCGCTTCCTGGAGTGGCTGGGGGACGAACACGAGGTCCTTCTGGCCTCGGAGGAGCATCTCTCGGCCGGAGGCCTCGTGATCGGCGTCCCCGCCGACGAGGACGAGAAGGAGACGGCGTCGCGCATCCTCCGGGAGAGCGGCGGGCACGAGATCTACCACTTCGGCAAGACCGATTGGGAACGGCTCGGGGCCTGACGGGGGAACCGGGGTTTGGCGTAGCCCGACTACCGACTCGACCGAGCGATAAGGTAGTAACAATATGGATAACCGCCTCCCCCATGGCGTCCGAGCCCAGCGCCACCGGCTCTTGTCGGATGCGCGCCGCCTTGCCATCGTGGAGGCGCTGGGGGAGGGGCCCCGCCAGATCCCCGAGCTCGCCCGCCTGCTCGGGGTCCACACGACCACGGTGCGCTCCCACCTCGAGAAGCTGCTCGCGGCCGGCGTGCTCGAGGAGGAGGCCGGCGTCCCCGCCGGACGGGGCCGGCCCTCCAAGCGCTACCGGCTCAAGCATCCCCTGCTCGGAGGGGACCCCGAGGTCCGCCTCGTCGTCGGGAGCATGGTGTCGCTGGTCCGCAGCGCCTACGGCGATCAGGCCGTTGAGGCCGCCGCGGAAGAGGGAGCCCGAAAGGGTCGAGAGCTCGGCCGTCCCTTCCGGCATCCTTCGCTGGAGCAGACAGCACACGAGGTCGCCACGCTCCTCGAGCGGCTCTCGTTCGGTCCCACCCCGCCGGTCCGCCGGAAGAATCTGCTGACCGTCGATCTCGAGCACTGCCCGTTTCGCATCGACCCCGAGGACCCCGACGGGGCGCTGGTGTGCGCCTTCCACGAGGGCCTCGTCCGGGGGCTCGCCGAGGTGGCCTCCTCGGGACAGGTCGACGTGCGGGTACGGCCCTTCGTCACGCCCGGGGTCTGCCGGGTGGAGCTGTGCTCCCAGAAGGCCTCGGCGCCCAAGACGCCCACGGAGGGCGAAACCTCCGAGGGGCGCAGGGGGAAGGCCACGAGCAAGGCCGCAACGCCGCCGGCGTCTCCTCGACGTCGGCGGGTGAAGCCCCCGGCGTAAGCGGCCGCCCGGCGCTCCAAGACGGACTCCGCCCTGCCGATAAAAGCGGCGTGACGCTGCTCTCGCTCACCGAATGGCTCGAACTGGGCGTGTTCGTCCTGCTGGCCGGCGCGTCGCTGGAGCAGTGGCGCCGCCGCCGGGAGGAGTCCGCCGCCTGGCTGGCCGTCACCTTCGCCCTGCTCGGGGGGATCCTCCTGGCTGACCGGTTCGTCCCCCCGTCACTCCGAGAGATGGGCGCGTGGTTCGACCGGCTGCTCATCGTGGACCTGGCCCTGTTGCCGTACTGCCTGTACCGCTTCACCTCCGCCTTCCCGGGCGCGTCGCGCCGCATCCGGCTGGTGGCCGGGCGGGGGACCGCCCTGGTGGCGGCCGGCGCCCTCGCCCTGCCCACCATCCCCGGCGGGCATCCCGGGTCGTGGCCCTGGTGGTACGCGGCGTACGTCGTGGTCTTCCTGGCCGGCTGGACCGCGCTCTCACTCCTGTCCGTGGCCCGGCTGTGGCGGTGCGGCCGGGACCAGCCCACCATCGCCCGTCAGCGCATGCGCATGCTGGCCATCGCCGCCCTCGTCCTCAACCTCACGATCTTCATGCTGGCCAACGCCAGTGACCACGCCTGGACCGGCATGCTCAGTGGCGTGCTCTTCCTCATCGGCTTCGCGCCACCCCGGGCGCTGCGGGCACGCTGGCGGCGACCGGAGATGGAGGCCTTCCGCCGGGCCGAGGCCGACCTGATGAGCGCGGACACCTCGGAGCGGGTGACCACTCTGATGCTGCCGCATGCCGCCCGCCTGGTCGGTGCTCAGGCCGCGGTGCTCACCGACGCCGCCGGGCAGGTGCGGGCCTGTCACGGAATCACGGAGGCCGAGGCGGCGACCCTCGCCGGGCGGCTGCCGAAATTCAATGGCACGCCGGAAGATCCCGTGGTCGTCCCCGACCTCGTCGCCGTGCGGGTCCGGTCGGGCTGGTTGGCGGTGGTCACGACGGCGTCGACGCCCTTCTTCGGTCACGATGAGCTCGGTCTCCTCCAGACCCTCGCCCATCTCGCCGGGCTCGCCCTCGACCGGGCCGAGCTGTTCGACCGGGAGCGGATCGGCCGCCAGGCCCTCGCCGAGCGGGAGTTCCAGCTCGCCGAAGCCCAGCGGACGGCTCAGCTGGGCAGCTACACGTGGGACCTCGGCACGAACACCACCACCTGGTCGGATGAGATGTACCGCGTGCTCGGCTTCGGCCCCGGGGAGGTCGCCAACCACGGGGAGGCCTTCGCCGCCCGCCTCCACCCCGAGGACGTGGAGCGCGTCGTCGACGTCTGGCGTACGGCTCCCCACAGCACGGTGGCGACGTCGATCGAGTACCGCGTCGTCCTGCCCGGCGGGGAGACCCGCTGGATCCACGGCCAGGTCCGCCCGGTCCTCGACAGCGACGGGGCGCTCACTCAGCTCATCGGGACGATCCAGGACATCACCGCCCGCAAACTGGCGGAGGAGGCCATCGTCTTCCAGGCCGGGCACGACTCGCTCACCCAGCTCCCCAACCGGGCGCTGTTCCTCGATCGCCTCGGCCAGGTGCTCACCCGGCGGAGCCGCCACCCGTCCGGGACGGCGGTGCTGTTCCTGGACCTGGACCGGTTCAAGTGGCTCAACGACAGCCTGGGCCACGCCGCCGGTGACGAGTTGCTGGTGGCAGTGGCCGCCCGCCTGCGGGACGCCATGCGGGCCGAGGACACGGTGGCCCGCTTCGGCGGCGACGAGTTCGTCGTCCTCTGCGAGAACGTCGCCGACGAAGCCGAGGCCGAGGGGCTGGCCGACCGGTTGGCGTCGGTCCTCGCCGCCCCCCTCAAGGTGGCCGGCGACGAGACGACCGTCACCGTGAGCATCGGGATCGCCTACGCGCCCCCGAACAGCTCGGGCGACACACCCGAGTCCCTGGTCCGGGATGCCGACGCCGCCATGTACCGGGCCAAGGAGCAGGGCCGGAACCGCCACGAGCTCTTCGATGTGACCACCCTCGAGCTCGCTCTCGCCCGCCACGAGACGGCCAACGCGCTCCGTCGGGGGATCCACCGCGGGGAACTGGTGGTGCACTACCAGCCCCTGCTCGACCTGGCCAGCGGGCGCGTCGTCGGTGTCGAGGGGCTGGTGCGCTGGGATCACCCGCAGCGCGGCCTTCTCCTCCCCGGCGAGTTCATCGCCCTGGCCGAGGAGACCGGCCTGGTCGTCCCCCTCGGCGCCGAGGTCCTGGCCACCGCCTGCCGCCAGGTCATGGCCTGGCAACGGGGCGGGGACGGCCGGGCCGACCTGTCCCTCTCGGTCAACCTGGCCGCCCGGCAGCTCCTGGCCCCCGACCTCTGCTCCGTCGTCGAGGCGGCACTGGCAGATTCCGGCTTCGATCCGGACCGGCTCTACCTCGAGATCACCGAGAGCGCCCTCCTCGAGGACAGCGACTCCAGCACCCGGGCGCTCAACCGCGTGAAGGCACTGGGCGTCCGCATCGGGGTCGACGACTTCGGGACGGGCTTCTCTTCGCTCACCTACCTCAAGCGCTTCCCCGTCGACGTGCTCAAGATCGACCGGTCCTTCGTCGCCGGCCTGTGCGCCGACCGGGAGGACCGGGCCATCGTGGCCAGTGTCATCGACCTGGCTCACGCCTTCGGCCTGACCACCACCGCCGAGGGCGTGGAAACCGCCGAGCAGCTGGCCCAGCTGCGATCCCTCGGCTGCGAGCAGGGACAGGGCTACTTCTGGAGCCGCCCGCTCCCGGCCGAAGCCGCCGGTCAGTGGATCGCGGCCCGCACCCGGCCGCGCCTCCCGGGCCGTCCCGTCCCCTACCGGGCCGGCGACCGCCGTCGCGTGCTCCTCGTGGATGACGACCTCGCCCTGCGCCGGCTGACGCGTTTCGTCCTCGACGACGACGGGGACTACGAGGTCGTCGGGGAGGCCGGCGACGGGCGCGAGGCCGTCGCCCTCGCCCGCCGTCTCCTCCCGGACCTGGTGCTGCTCGACCTGGCCATGCCCGGCATCGGCGGGCTGGAGGCCCTCCCCATGATCCGGGCGGTGGCCCCCGAAGCCAAGGTGGTCGTGTTCTCCGGCCTGGAGCCCGGCTCCTACGCCGAGGCCAGCAGCCGCCAGGGCGCCGCCGCCTACTGCGCCAAGGGCGGGGACCCGACCCTGCTGCCGGACCTGCTCGGCGCCCTGCTCGCCCGCGGCTCGGAGAACTAGCCGTCAACCCCGTCTCGCGTTAACGGAACCCACGTGGGAGGTGGGTTTGGTTAACGCGAGACGGGGGGGTCAGAACGTGACCGCCTTGAAGGCGCGGGTCTGCTCGGTGAGGGCCCGTTCGGTGGGCAGGCGCTCCATGCTGCTGGCCCCGTAGAAGCCGTGGCAGTGCTTGGCGTGGCGCAGCACGTAGGTGGCGTCGTCCGGTTCGGACACGGGGCCGCCGTGGACGAGGACGATGACGTCGTCGCGCACGGCCAGGGCCGCCTCGGCCCACTCGTCGACCAGCGCCGGGCAGTCCTCCAGGCGCTTGGCCGTGTCGGCGCCGATGGAGCCGCCGGTGGTCAGGCCCATGTGGGCCACGATGATGTCCGCCCCCGCCCGGGCCATCTTGGCCGCCTCGTCGGCGTTGAACACGTAGGGGGTGGTGAGCAGGTCCTTCTCCCGGGCCCGGGCGATCATCTCCACCTCGAGGTCATAGCCCATCCCCGTCTCCTCCAGGTTGGCCCGGAAGCTCCCGTCGATGAGCCCCACGGTGGGGAAGTTCTGCACTCCGGAGAAGCCCAGGGCGGCCAGCTGGTCGAGGAACCAGTCGAAGTTGCAGAAGGGGTCGGTGCCGTTCACCCCGGCCAGCACCGGCGTGTGGCGCACGACGGGGAGCACCTCGGAGGCCATCTCCACCACGATCTGGTTGGCGTTGCCGTAGGCCAGCAGGCCGGCCAGCGAGCCCCGGCCCGCCATGCGGTAACGGCCCGAGTTGTAGATGACGATGAGGTCGATGCCGCCCGCCTCCTCGCACTTGGCCGACAGGCCGGTGCCGGCGCCGCCCCCCACGATGGGCTCGCCCCGGTCCACCATGGCCCGGAACCGGGCCAGCAGTTCCTCACGGCTGATGCGGGCCACGCCGCCTCCTCAGGTGGTGAGCTCCCGGAACGACGCGACCACGGCGGCGGCGAACTCGGGATCGTTGATGTGGTGCGGGAGGCGCACCAGCCGGCGCGCCGCCGTCTCCTCCACCGTGGCGGTGAGGGCGTCGAAGAGCGCCTTGTCGGCCGCCTCGTCGTGGAAGGGCCCGCCGGGGGCGTCGATGGCCGACACGCCGCCCTCGGGCACGAGGAAGCGGACGGGCCCCGGGCAGGCGTTGAGCTTCTGGCCGATCCACTCGCCGATGGCGGCGCACTCCTCGGCGGTGGTGCGCATGAGCGTCACCTGCGGGTTGTGCACGTAGAGGTTCCGGTCCCGGTACCGCTCGGGGACGCTGTCCATCCCCCCGAAGTTGACCATGTCGAGCGCGCCGCACGAGCCCACGTAGGGCACCCCGGTGCGGGCGATGGCGCCGAGACGGTCCGGCCCGGCCGAGAGGACTCCGCCGAGGAGGTGATCGCACACCTCCGTGGTGGTGACGTCGATCACCGCTCCGATGAGGCCCGAATCGACCAGCTTCTCCATGGCCTGGCCGCCGGTCCCGGTGGCGTGGAAGACGAGGCAGTCGAAGTCGCCGGCCAGAGCCTCGGTGATCCGGGTGACGCAGGCGGTGGTCACGCCGAACATGGTGAGGCCGACGGCCGGCTTGCCCCCCGACTCCTCGGGAATCGGCCGGGCCACCATCCCGGCCAGGGCGTGGGCGGCGTTGCCCAGCACCCGGCGGGAGATGCGGTTGAGGCCGGCCACGTCGGTCACCGAGTGGACCATGGCGATGTCGCTGGGCCCCACGTAGGCGGAGACGTCCCCCGACGCCAGGGTGGACACCATCACCTTGGGGATCCCGACGGGCAGGGCCCGCATGGCCGGGGTGACCAGAGCGGTGCCGCCCGAGCCGCCCAGGCCGATGATGCCGCCCACGTCGGTGCGGGCCACCAGGTACCGCTCGAAGGCGACGGCCATGGCCCCCACCGCCTGGCCCCGGTCGCCGGTGAACACCGCCCCCGCGCCGCCGGGATGGCAGGCGGCCACCTCGGGGGGTTCCACGTCGGCCGCGGAGGCGCCCTCGCCCCCGGTGGAGAGGTCGACGGTGACCGTCCCCACTCCGGCCGCCTCGATGAGGTCGGCCACGTACCGGAGCTCGTCGCCCTTGGTGTCGAAGGTCCCCACCACGTAGGCGTTGGCCACGACGTCACCTCCTGTGAAACCGGGGGGGAGCCCGAGGTTAGGCTCGCCTCTACTCGAGAGTCGAGAGGACGTGAAGCCGATGACCGAGCGCCGGTCCCCCGTGAACCGCGACGCCGATCCCACCCCGATCGGGTCGGTCCCCCCGGTGGGTGAGGTCCCGCAGAAGATGCACGCCCAGGTCGTGCGCCAGTCCCGCTACGGCGAGCCGGCCAGTGCCTTCCAGGTCGAGGTCGTCGACGTCCCCCCCATCGGGCCGGACGAGGTGCTCATCGCGGTGATGGCGGCCGGCATCAACTACAACAACGTGTGGGCCGCCCGCGGCTACCCGGTCGACCAGGTCGCCGTGCGCCAGAAGCAGGGCGAGCCCGAGGACTTCCACGTGGGCGGGAGCGACCTGTCGGGCATCGTCTACGCCGTGGGCGACGACGTGGCCAACGTCGCCGTGGGCGACGAGGTCGTGGTCCACCATGGCTGGTGGTCGCCGGAGGATCCCTGGGTGCAGGCCGGCAAGGACCCGATGCTCAGCTCCTCGGCCCGCATCTGGGGCTACGACACGAACTTCGGCTCCTTCGGCCAGTTCAGCCGGGCCCAGGCCCATCAGGTGATGCCCAAAGCCGACCAGCTCACCTGGGAGGAGGCCGCCGCGCCCACCCTGGTGGGGACGACCGCCTACCGCATGCTCTTCGGGTGGGCACCCCACGTGGTGGCCGCCGACGACGTCGTCCTGGTCTGGGGCGGGTCCGGCGGCCTGGGATCACAGGCCATCCAGCTGGCCCGCCACGCCGGCGCCCGGCCCGTCGCCGTCGTCTCGGACGAGGAGCGCGGCCAGTACGCCCAGAAGCTCGGGGCGGTGGGCTGGATCAACCGCCGGGACTACGACCATTGGGGCATCCCGCCCCGGGTGGACGACGCCGCCGGCCAGAAGGCGTGGAGCGGCGGGGCCCGGGCCTTCGGCAAGAAGCTGTCCGAGATCCTCGGTGAGCGCCGCGATCCGGCCATCGTGTTCGAGCACCCGGGCCAGGACACCATCCCGACGAGCATCTTCCTGTGTGCCACGGGGGGGATGGTGGTGATCTGCGCCGGCACGACGGGCTACGACGCCGTCGTCGACCTGCGCTACCACTGGACCCGCCAGAAGCGCCTGCAGGGGTCGCACGGCACCAACGACGAGCAGGCCTACCGCTACAACGATCTCGTGCGCAACGGCGACATCGATCCCTGCCTGGGGAAGGTCCGCCCGTTCACGGAGATCCCCGCCGCCCACGAGGCGATGGCCCGGGGCGAGGAGGTCTTCGGCAACACCGTCTGCCTGGTGGGGGCGGCCGAACCCGGCACCGGCCGCCATTAGCCGAACTTCCCTTGAAATTCAAGGGGGTTTGTGCCGCGCCTTGAGCGTCGCCATGCCTTAATTTGGTGGGTATGGAATTCGAGGGGGCGCCGGTCACCACCGGCCCGCCGCCGCTGCGTTCACGGCGCCGGGTGATGGTGGCCGCCCTCGCCGGCCTGGCACTGGGCGCCGGCGTCCTCGTCGGGGTGGCCCCCTGGTCGAAAGCCAACCGGGTGCGGGTGGCGGCGCCGCCGGCTTCGGCGCCGACCACGGCGGCTCCCACCACCTCGCCGCCCACCACGGCGGTGCCCGCCGTCGAGGTCGTCGCCTCGACCACCACCACCGCCACCGTCCCGGCGGTCGTTCCGGCCACGGCACCTCCGGCCCCGGCCCCCGTCCGGCCCGCCGCCGTCCCGCTCACCTTCGAGGCCCGGCTCGACCAGGCCCTGGCCGGGACACCGGGCTGCCTGGTCGTCGAGCAGGAAGGCGTCGTCGTCTTCGAGCGCAACCCGGTGACGCCCTACGTGCCCGCCTCGAGCCAGAAGCTCATGGTCGGCATCGCCCTGCTCAACCGCTTGGGGCCCGACTTCCGCTACGAGACGCAGGTGGTCGCCTCCGCACCCCCCGGCGTCGACGGACGGCTGGACGACGCCTGGCTGGTCGGCGCCGGTGACCCCTACCTGGCCACCCCCGACTACATCGCCTACGCCGCCTCCAAGCCCCGCCTGGTCAGCCTCCCGCTCACGCCGCTGACCACCCTGGCCGACGCCCTCGTCGCCGCCGGCGTCCGGGACATCCCCGGCGGCCTCCACGGCGACGAATCCCGTTACGACACGGCCCGCTCGGTCCCGACCTGGAAGCCGTCCTACGTGCGGGAGGCCGAGGTCGGCTCGCTCGGCGCCCTCACCGTGAACGAAGGGCTCGCCTCCTGGGGCCCGTCCCAGGCGGTGGCCTCCGACCCGGCCGCCAACGCCACCGGGGCCCTGACCACCATGCTCACCGAGCGGGGGGTGGCGGCGGCCCCGCCCGGTCCGGCGCCGGACGGCAGCCGGACCGCCCCGGCCGGGGGGGTGGTGGTCGCCTCCGTCCGCTCCGCTCCCCTGGCCGCCATCGTGGCCGCCACGCTGCGGGCCAGCGACAACTACGCCGCCGAGATGCTGCTGCGGGAGCTCGACCGCCAGACCGGCGGGGCGGGCACCACCGCGGGCGGCGCGGCCCGGGTCGTCGACGAGATGAGCCGGGCCGGCGTCGGCACCGAAGGGGTGCACCTCAACGACGGGTCCGGGCTCGATCTCGGCAACCGCTCGACGTGCCGGGCCCTGCTCGGCGCCCTCACCCTGACGTCCCGGCCGGAACTCAGTGCCGCGGCCGAGGGCCTGGCCGTCGCCGGTCGCACGGGCACGCTCCTCAAACGCTTCCTGGGCACGCCCGCCGAGGGCCGCCTGGCGGCCAAGACGGGCTGGCTCAGCGGGGCCGCCGCCCTGGTCGGCCGGATCGAGGGGGCACCCTCCCGGCGCTTCGCCCTGCTCGTCAACGGAAACTTCAACTGGTCCACGGCCAGTGCCCTCCAGGAGCGGGTGGTCACCGTCCTGGCAGTTCCGTAAGCCTGCTGGGCGCGCTCCTCATCGTTTCGTAAGAACTTGCGCAAAATCCGTACAAGTACGGAAGGCCGGTTTCGGCTGGCGGCTTACAACAGCCGGGCTTGATTCCTTCAAACAGGAAAGGAGCCCGGCATGCCCCGTCGCATACCGAACCCGGAGGGCCCGCTCCCCGCGCTGCCCGTACCGATCCCCGATCCGGGGTTCCGCCTTCCCCGCGAGCCGGTCCCGTCCGAGCTCAGGCTCCCCGTCCGGCTATTCCGAGGGCTCCGGGGCGGCTGCTACCTGATCCGGTACACCCCCGCCGCGTCGGGGCCGGCCGGACTCCACTACGACGGCACCATGCGGGTGGAACGCGAGAACAACAACACCACCGCCAGCGGCGACCTGTACCGGCACGGAGCCCAGGTCTGGGCCATCCCGCTGCGCCCGAGCAGCTCAGGCAGGCTCCCCCTCCCGGGCAACCTGAGCCTGAGCCTGAACAGGGAGCCCAAGCCGGCGAACGGCATCCCGATCCTGCCCCGGGGCGAATACCGCTACTACCTCCGGGTCACCCAGATCCTCGAGGGAACGACGATAGCCAACAGCTTCACCCTCGGATTCGACATGCACCGGTTCACGGCGGCCACGAACTCCTGGACCAACGACGGGAACTGCAAGGCGGTCATGACCTGGACGACCGCGCCGCCCGGCTATCCGTCCGGCTCGGACTACCTCCGGGGTGACCTGACGGACAGCTCGGGCGCCACGATGGGCACCTTCACCATGGGGTGGGTCTCTCCCTACCTGCGGCGGGCCGTCGTTGAGATCGACCGGGTGGGCGTGTCCGAGACGACGCTGGACAATGGGGCGGGGGTCAACTGGAGGACGATCTTCGACCAGGTGGGCTGGGACGTGACCGTGGCCCAGAGCGACGCCGACGTGGTCGAGCCGAGCGGTGCTTCCTGGTCCGACGCCGAGATGCACGCGGCCATGCTGGCCCGCCGGGCGATGTCCAACCTCGACGGCGAATGGCGCTACCACGTCCTGTGCGTCCGCCTCATCGACTCGACGTCGCGGGGCATCATGTACGACGCCTACGCCACCGATTCGAACAACGTGCCGCGGGAGGGAGCAGGGATCGCCTCGCACTGGACCATCCCGAACACAGCCACCTGGGGGCACGTGAAGGGCTTGCGGTTCGGCACCGCCACCGCGCCCTACTTCCGCACTGCGGTGCACGAGCTCGGGCATGCCATGGGCTTGTACCACAACACGGTGGACATGGGCGTCATGAACACGACGGATGTGATCGCGGCGAGCGCCGTGCCCCCGACGCAGTTCCCCGACAACGTCAAATGGTCCCATGCCCCCGACGACCAGAAGCGGCTGCGCCACATGCCCGACGTCTGGGTCCGCCCGGGCGGGATCCCCTTCGGCAACGACTACAGCACGACACCGATCAGCCCGACCGACCTGCTCGAGGAGGCCTACGGCCTGACCCTCGAGGTGTCTCCACTGTGCGAAATCGTCCCCCTTGGCGCTCCGGTGCGGATCCAGTTTGCGCTGGTGAACACCACCGATCAGCCGCTCCCGGCCCCGGCCAACCTGAGGCTCAGGACCGGGTTCGTGCAGGGCAAGGTGGTGGACCCGTCCGGCACCGTCCGGCAGTTCCTTCCTCTCGTGCGGTGCGTGGACGAGCAGCCCTTGGACATGCTCGAGCCCGGAGCGAGGATCGAGCACTCGGCCACTCTCCTGCGCGGTCCCCAGGGCGCGCTCTTCCCCGTCGCCGGGCCCTACCGGGTGGTCGTCGAGGTCGACTGGGAGATCGAAGACGTCACCGTCGGGGTCACGGGGGAAACGGCCATGATGGTCAGCGCCCCCGAGAACCAGGCCCACGCCGAGGCGGCCCTGAGGATCCTGGCCACGCCGGACGCCCTGCTCACCCTGGCGCTCGGCGGCGACCATCTCCCCGAGGGGATCGCCGCCATCCAGACCGGCCTGGACGACGAGGTCCTCCGGCCCCACTACGCGGTGGTCGAAGCCAGGCGGTTGGGCACCCGGTTCGGGACCCGTGACGCCAACCTGGAGGCGGCGGCCGATCTGCTGGACGAGCGGACGGTGCTGAGCTCGGCCGAGATCGCCAGCGTGGCCGGCTTGGTGGAGGCCAGCGCCCTGCGCACCGAGTCGACCAAGCGGGTGGCAGGCCTGCTGGCCGACAAGGCCTCTGAGGTCGGCGCCAGCGACGAGGTCGTCATGAAGGTGCGGGCACTCTAGAAATCTGAGGGACATGGCGACGAGAGACCTGGAAACCAGACGGCTCGCCCTGCTGGGGAGGTGGCAGAAGACGACCACCTCCCCATGGGCGTCGCCCTATCCCAACGAGATGGACTTCGACGAGCGGGGGATCTACTTCGGTAACCCGGGCCCGTCCGAGGGAGCCTTCACCATCTGGGACTCGGGCGGCTATGAGCTCGTGGATCCCGACCACCTGCGCATCTCGACGGCCACCGACGAGGAGCGGACGTACCGGTTCTCGGTGTCGGAAGGGGTGCTGCAGGTCACGGTCCCGGAAGGGTCGGTGCTCGAGTACCGCCGGGGGCCCTGACCGGGGTTCGCGTCCCGGGCCGCCCGGTCCCAACCCCGAGGAGGAGCGCCATGGCGCCGACCAACTTCGACCTGGCTCCGCCCGCGGCCACGGTGGACGGACTGCTGGCCGTTCCCTGCGACATCCAACGGGTCACGGCCACGCTGGAGTTCGACGGGGCCGCCTCCTCGGGCCGGGGCGACGCCACCGTCGAGTTCACGACCGGGCCGGAGGCCGGCAACCCGATCTTCGACCTGCGCCAGACCATCACGTCGGCCTGGCTCGACGCCGCCCCCCTGCCACCCGACCGGCTCTCCCATCACGACTTCGGCGGCGGCGCCCAGGCCGAGCTGCGCGTCATCGAGGCGGTCCTCGGCGCGGGCGAGGCGCACACACTCCGGGTCCAGTACCAGCTCGGGCCGCCGCAGGCGTCCACCGCCGGCTCCTATCTTCCCGCCCTGACATGGGCGCCCGGCCCCCGGTTGAGCTTCAACTTCGGGTTCACCGATCTCGGCGCGGGGCGCTACCTGGAGGCCTGGGTCCCGGCCAACCTGATCTTCGATCAATTCGAGCTCGTTCTGACCCTGCGGCTCCTCAACACGGCGGTGCCCCACGCCGTCATCACCAACGGGGCGGTCACCGAAGTGGGCCCCCACGAGTGGTCGGTCACCTTCCCCGGCCGCTTCACGGCCCTCTCACCGCTGCTGGAGGTCCGGGCCCAGGACACCCTCACCCGGGCGACCGGCACGGTGACGCTGCCGGTGTCCGGGAACACGGTCACCGTCGAGGCGTGGAAACCCGCCTCCGGCTCAGTGGACCTGAACACCCAGATCGGCAACCTCCGCTCCTGGTTGGCGGCCAACGAGGTGTCGACCGGTCCCTACCTCCACGGCAGCCGGTTCGTGGCCTTTCTCAACGTGGGCGGGATGGAATACGAGGGGGGAACGACATCCTCGCCCGGCCCCCTCCGGCACGAGACGTTCCACAGCTGGTGGGCCCGGGGCGTCAAGCCCGCGAGCCAGGCCGATGCCTGGTGGGACGAGGCGTGGACGGTCTACAACGACCAGGGCGCTGCGGGTTCACTCCCCTTCGACTTCAGCGAGCCTCCGGTCGAGCTCTGCCCCCGGAACCCGTGGGCGAGGATCACGGCGCCGGACTCCTACGGCGACGGCAACCGGTTCTTCGCCGGCGTGGCCTCGCTCATCGGGGTGGCCAACCTGAACGCGCTGATGAGCGAGTTCTACGACCGGCACCTGCAGCGGCCGGTCACGACGACCGACCTCGAGGAGTTCCTGGTCTGCCGATCCGGCAACCCCCAGCTCGTCGGGGCCTTCCACCGGTTCGTTTTCGGGTTCGCCGAACCCGTGCCCGCCGTCGACCTGTGGTTGCGGGACGACCCGGAGCACGGCGGCGCCGACAGCTGGCCGGGCCGCTTCTGGGATTCCCCGGACCTGTGGGTCCGCCATGCCGAGGACGATGGCACGACCCACCAGGCCCCCGTCCACGGCCGGGACAACTGGTTCTACGCCCGGGTAAGGAACCGAAGCCTCAGCGCCGCCCGCCATTTCCTGGTGACCTTCAACGTGAAGAGCTTCGCGGGGACCGAATTCGTCTACCCGGCCGACTTCCTCCCGTGCATCGCCGCCACCTCCCATTTCGACCTGGAGCCCGGCGCTTCCGCCGTGGTCAAGGCCCGCTGGCCGGCGGCCCTCGTCCCCCCGACCGGAACCCACGCCTGCTGGCTGGCCGCCGTCCTGGCCCGGAGCGACCTTCCCCGCGCCGGACGCCATGTCTGGGAACACAACAACCTGGCCCAGAAGAACCTCACCATCGTCGAGCTGGCCCCGGGCGACTCGGTCGTCATTCCCTTCGTGGTCCACAACCTGGCCGGGCCACAGACCAAGCGCCTGTTCCTGGAGCTGCTCCCCACCCCGGAGGGCAACGGCCCCCACGCCACGCTCCTCCACGACCCGCGGGTGGCCGTGCGGCCCCCGCTCGACGCCCGGGTCGGTCCAGCCGGGCTCGGCCCCGGCGTAGCCCTCCGGTTGCCTCCCGGCCCGGGCGGCCGGATCCCGCTCTCGGTTCGCCCCGAGGGTCAGTTCCGGCTGGGTCTGCGGCTCACCGTCCCCGACGACACCAAGTCGGGAGACGTGCTTCGGAGCGACCTGGTCCAACGCGACAAAGCGACGGGATCCATCGTCGGTGGACTGGCCGTGGAGATCAGAGTGGTCTGACCGGGCGTGGATCGGGGCATCCGCGTGGCGGCCGTTGTGGGGACCTACCCTCGCTGGTGGATGGACGCTGTGCGCCATTTGCCCGGACCCGCAGGCCCAGGGTGGCTCCGGCGTCGAATGAAAGGGAAGACGGACGAGCTCCCCTACCGGGAGGAACACGTGACCACGACCCTGCCGCACCACCCCGACCAGCGGGAGGGGGGTGTGGCGACGACCGTGGTCCTCGACACGTGTGTGCTGCTCGCCGACCCCGATTCCCTCTACGCCTTCGGTGACGCCGACATCGTCCTTCCGCTCACCGTCATCGAAGAGCTCGACGGGCACAAGAGCCGGCCCGACGACGTCGGCCGCGCCGCCCGGGCGGTCGTCCGCGACCTCGAGCGCCTCCGGATGGAGGGCCCGGGCGACTTCCGCGAACCGGTTGCCCTGCCCACCGGCGGAACGGTGCGGGTGGAGATCAACGGACTGCTCATCGACCGGGTGGCCGCCATCGGCCTCGACCCGACCTCGGGTGACAACCGCATCCTGGCCGCCGCCCTCGGCCTCGCCGAGGCGGGCGCGATCCGGGTCAAGGTCGTCTCGGCCGATGCCGCCCTGCGCATCAAGGCCTCCCAGCTCGGCCTCACCGCCGAGGACTACCACCGCACCCGCCGGGGTCAGGACGCCCTCGGGGTGCGGGGCTGGCACCGGGTGGAGGCGGACCGGACCCTGATCGACGCCCTCTATTCGGATGGCTCGGCGCCGATCCCGGCCGCCTTCGACGGGATGGTCACCAACGAGTACGTCGTCCTCGTCGCCGGGTCGTCCTCCGCCCTAGCCCGGGTCTTCCTGGGCTCGCTCCACCTGGTGGAGCGCCGCCGTCAGGTGTGGGGGCTCACGGCCCGCTCCAAGGAGCAGATCTTCGCCCTCGACCTGCTCATGGACCCCGACGTGTCGGTGGTCGCCCTCTCCGGGCTGGCCGGCACGGGCAAGACGATCCTGGCGCTGGCCGCCGGCCTCGACCAGGTCATGGAGCCCGGCCCCGAACGGCGGCCCCGCTACGACCAGCTGGCCATCTACCGCCCGGTGGTGGCCCACGGCAAGGCCGAGCTCGGCTTCCTCCCCGGCGGCCTGGAGGAGAAGCTCTCGCCGTGGATGGCGCCCATCCTCGACAACGTGACCGCCCTCACCGAGCACCGCTCCTACTCCGACGCCCGCCGCGTGGTCGACGAGATGGTGGCGCAGGGCCGGCTGTCCCTCGAGGCCGTCACCTTCCTGCGCGGCCGGTCCCTCCAGAACCAGTTCGTCATCGTCGACGAGGCCCAGAACCTCGAGGTCCCGACGCTCAAGACGCTGCTCACCCGGGTGGCGGACGGCACCAAGATCGTCTTCACCGGTGACCTGGCCCAGATCGACACCCCCTACGTGTCGGCCCACAACAACGCCCTGGCCGTGCTCATGGAGGCGTTCGCCGGTCAGGAGTGCTTCGGGGCCGTCACCCTGACCCGGGGAGAGCGCTCCCGGGTCGCCGACCTGGCCGCCGACCTACTCTGAGTTCCCGATCTCGAGGCTGCGCTCGACGGGCAGCGGCATGGTGAAGACGTCGAGGACCGGGCAGTGGGCGTCGACGTTCCGGCGCAGCTCCTCGTAGCGCTCAGCTCCCTCCGGCCCTTCCACGGTGACCATGCAGCGCACGGCGGTGGGGCCCGAGGACGCGTCGGCGTCCAGACCCATGATGCCCCGCACATCGAGATCGCCCTCCACGCGCACCGTGACGGCGTCGAGGCGGATGCCCAGCAACTCGGCCCAGTAGCGGTAGGTGATGGCCTGGCAGGAGGCGAGCGAGGCGAGGACCACCTGCACCGGGTTCGGCCCGGCTCCAGTTCCCCCCACCGACGGGGGCTCGTCGACGGTGAGGGTGTGGCGCCCGGCCTGGACGGCGGTCTGCGTCCCCTCTTCCAGGCGGGCCTCGGCCCGGAGGCGGACGACGGCCCGGTCCGGTTCCTTCTCCAGGGCCGCACGGGTGGCATCGACCGCCGCCAGGATGCTCATGTCGGGCTCCCTTCCTGTCCCTCTGATCGTAGGGTGCCGCTCAGGCGCCACCTACACTCGGGAGATGGGACAGGTGGTTCAGCTGGTCGGGGCGGCGCTGATCCTGCTTGCCTATGTGTCCGCCTCGAAGCAGCGGATCCGGTTCGACTCGGTCCAGTTCCTGGCCCTGAACACGCTCGGAGCCGCCATCCTGGCCGTGGTCGCGGCGGGGAACCGCGATTACGGCTTCCTGCTCCTCGAAGCCGTCTGGGCCTGGGTCTCGTTCCGGGGGCTGCGCAGGGCGCTCCGGGCCGAGAGAGCGGCGACGCCCAAGAAGCCGTCGGCACGCCTCAACCGTCCCACGGCCCGTCTGGCCCGCCGCATGCGCGGGAAAGGCCCACTGCGCGGGGTCTGACGGACACGCGGCGCTCACCCGCGGGCGCCGTCGTCCTGGCCGTCATCGCCGGCGTCTGGCTGCTCGCCGGCGTGATCACCGGCTATCCCCGGGCGTGGGAGCTGGCCGCCACCGTCGGGGTTCCCTTCCTGGCCCTGGCCGTCCTCATCGGCGTGCAGCACACCCAGACCCACGACGACCTCGCCATGCAGCTCAAGGTGGACGAGATCATCCGCGTCCTCGACGGGACCCGGGAGCAGATGATGAATGTCGAGCACGAGGACCGCGGCGAGCTTGCTTTCCAGACCCGTTACCGGCGTAAGGACACCGCCTGGACCCACGGCGGGCGACTAGGGTCGGCACTGAGAGTCCGCTTGAGGGGGAGGTTCTTCCATGAGTGTCGGGCGCAGCACCGGTTCGGTCATCGGAGACCTGAGCGGAGACCTCGGGCGAGTGGGGGCCGCCCTGGCCGACATGGCCGCCCACCAGGCCCAGATCCTGGAGCGCATGGAACGCCTGGTGGAGCTGAACGAGCAGATGTGGGACCACCACCTCCAATTCTGCGGGCGGCTCATCGAGACCGTCACCCAGACCGACGTGCAGCTGCTCGAGGCCCAGACCGACCTCGGGAAGCAGCTCGACGCCTTGCGGGGCCAGGAGCCGGCGGGCTGACCAGGCTCAGCCGGACGGCCGCCGGGGCCCTCGGCCGGCGTCAAGGTCGATGAGGCTGGCGTACATCGTCAGCAGGAGCTCTTTGTGGGCCCGGCTCAGGGTCTCGTTCTCCTCCACGGCCTTGACGATGTCGCAGCGGTGGTCCCCCTCGTCGGGGGCCCGGTACTGGAGGAGCCCGGCCAGGGTGCCGGGCGAGAGCTCGAAGATCCGCTCGAGTTCGAAGGTCCGCTCCGGGTCGGGCGCGGACTTTCCGGCGACCCAGGCGCTCACCGCGCTCTGGGTCGTCCCCAGCCGTTCTGCCAGGGCGGCCTGACTGAGACCCCACAGCTTCATGTGTCTCCGTAGGGCCCCGCCGAACCGCTGCCGTTTCTCGGCCGAGATACCTCTGGCGGCCACTCCCCCTCCCCCCCGGAGTGTCCATTTGCTCCGCCGACCGATGCGAAATCCTGCACGGTCGGCGACATCGATTCCACTCCGGTGGCCGGGGGGGACTTTCGACTTTTTATCGGGGTTGACGTTGTGCTCATCGGCAACAACGATGCTACTTCAAGGAGCCGGAGCAAAAAAGCCAACCCAAAGGACGGTGAATGGCCGGGCTCGTTTGAGCTAGCGTCGTGCCGATATCACCATCGCCGACAGAGATTCGAGAGAAGATCGATGGCGGACCCCGGCCAGAACGTTCCCTCGGTCGACGAGGGACGCCGCTGGCTGCGGCAGCTCACCGAGGTCATCGCCGGCTGGTCCCGGGGGGAACTGGACCGGCCCCTCCCGGACCGGCGCGGGATTGCCGACCTACCCTCCGAGCTCGTGGAGCTCCATGCCGGCCTCGAGTCGGCCCGCCGGGTGCTCCAGGGCCAACAGACCGACCAGCGGCTCGGCATCCTCCACGACCCGCTGACCGGCCTCCCCAACCGTGCTCATTTCTCCAGCCTCGTCCGGGGCTCGGCGGCCCGCCTGGCCCGCCATGGTGGGGACAGCACCATGCTCCTGCTCGACCTGGACGATTTCCGCCACGTCAATGATGAGCTGGGCCAGGAGGCGGGCGATCGCCTCCTGCAGACCGTGGCCGAGCGGCTGGCGTCAGCCATGCGCGCCGGCGACGCCATGGCCCGCCTCGGCGGCGACGAGTTCGCCCTGCTGTTGGAAGGCACCGGAGTGGAGGGGGCGACGTGCCTGGCCGAGCGCGTGCTGGCCTCCTTCACCGTACCCTTCTCCCTCGTCGGGCACGAGGTGACGGTCACGGCCAGCATCGGGCTGGCCGCAGTGGAACCGGACGCCATGGATCCCGCCGAGCTTCTCCGCCGGTGCGACGTGGCCATGTACGTCGCCAAGCGGTCGGGGAAGTCCAGGGCGGCGGCGTTCGAAGCGTCCATGGACGATGCCACCCGGGGCCGACTCCGCCTGGCCGCCGATCTCCGCCACGCCCCGGACCGGGACGAGCTGCGCCTCCACTACCAGCCGCTGTTCAGCCTGGAGTCGGGTCGGGTCATCTCCCTCGAGGCGCTGGTGCGCTGGGAGCACCCGACCCGGGGGCTGCTGGCTCCGGGCGCCTTCATCGGCCTGGCCGAGGAGACCGGCCTCATCGTCCCCGTGGGGGAATGGGTCCTGGGCCAGGCCGCCTCCGAGCAGGCTCGGCTCCAGGACCTCTTCGAGCCGGCGCCGGGATTCCCGGTCCACGTGAACGTGTCCGCCCGCCAGTTCCACGACCCGGGCTTGGTGGAGATGGTGGCCGCCGCCCTCGACCGTTACGGAATACCACCCGGCGGCCTCGGCATCGAGATCACCGAGTCGCTGGTCCTGGACGAGATCGACGTCACCGTCCGGCACCTGTCCCGCCTGCGGGACCTCGGGACCATCATCTCAGTGGACGACTTCGGAATCGGCTACTCGTCCCTCACCTACCTCCGGCAGTTCCCCATCGACGTGCTCAAGCTGGACCGGACCTTCATCGAGCACATCGCCGACGAGGTCGAGTCCCGGGTCGTGGTCCGGGCCGTCATCCGCCTCGGGCACGACCTGGGCCTCAGCGTGGTGGCCGAGGGGGTCGAGACCGACGACCAGCTGGCGTTGCTGCGGGACTGGGGCTGCGACGCGGCCCAGGGGTACCTCCTCTCCCGCCCCCTGCCCGCCGATCAGCTCGACGACTTCCTCCACCAGTGGGACCAGCCGTCGTCCTGGTAGACGGTCACTGCGGCTCCTCGTCGAGGAAGCAGCCGGTGATCTGGGCCCCGAACTCGGCACCGGCGTCCAGGAGGGCGTCGAAGAGGTACTGGCCGAAGGACCAGTCGCAGGCCAGGAGGTAGGAGCGCTCCACCCGGTTCCCGTCGTGGCGGACGACCTCGGTGACGACGCCGGCCACGACGCTGCGGAAGACGGTGCCGTCGCGGCCGGCGTGGGTGTCGACGGCGCACACCTTGGCCAGGACCTCGGGGGCCCGGGCCCCGGTCAGGCACAGGAGGGCCCGGCCCGATGTGATGTCCACCACGGTGGTGAGGTCGTCGCCGGCCCCGCCCTCCCACTGCGCCACCATCCCGGGGGCGTCCCCGGGCGGGCCGAACAGCAGCCACTCGTCGGGACCGGGCCGGACGATGAGCGTCCCCGCGGCGCTGCGCCGGGCCCGGCCGCAGTCCACTCTCAAAGCCTGGGCCACGGCCCCGGCCGGCGCCGTCCGAAGCAGCACCTTGGCCATCGGGGTCCAGTCGGCCAGGGTCAGGGGTCCGGATCCTCGTCGCCGGGAGACGGTCCATCCCGCCATCACGCCGGTGGGGGACGCGACGGCGATGGGGCCGCGGGCCGTGGGCTCAGCCACGGAGCCTCGTCCCTTCGGGATCGAAGTGGGCGTGGTGGGCCATGACCGTGGCCGGGAGGTCGGTCCCGTCGGGCAGGCGGATGGTGACCACCGTGCCCGGCCCGGCCCGGCGGGCGGCCACTTGGCCGAGGCAGATGGACCGGCCCAGCGTGGGGGACATCCGGCTGGAGGTGATCCGCCCGGCCACGGCACCGCCCTCCACGATCTGACTGCCTTCGGGAGGGACCGCCGATCCGTCCACCGGCTGAAGCCCGACCACAACGACGGCATCGCCCCGGTCCCGTTCCCAGGCGAGCTCGGGCTTGCCGAGAAAGTCGTCCTTGTCCAGCTGCACCAGCCAGCCGAGTCCGGCGGCGAGGGGCTGGGTCAGCCCGTCGGTGTCCTGGCCCACGATGAAGTGGCCCTTCTCCAGGCGCATGATCCGCTGGGCCTCCACGCCGAAGGCCGCCACGCCCAGGTCGCGTCCCACCGACAGCAGGGTTTCCCACACGTGCAGCCCGTAGGCGGCGGGCACGTGGATCTCGTAGCTGAGCTCGCCGGTGAATCCGATCCGCCACGTGAAGCAGCCGCGCACACCGGCCAGGGTGGCGGTGCGCACCTGCATGTAGGAGAAGGCGTCGGGGGCCAGGTCGACGCCGTCGGCCAGGCGGCTCAACAGGTCCCGGGACCTCGGCCCCGCCACGTTGATGCTGGCGTAGGCACTGGTCATGGGGGTGACGTGGACCCGCCAGTCGGGGTGGTCGGCCTGGAGGTGGTGTTCGATCCACTCGTAGACCGGGTCGGCCCCCGAGGACGTGGTGGACATCACGTAGTGGTCGGGGCCGAGGCGGCCGGTGACCCCGTCGTCGAGGACCACACCGTCCTCGGCGCACATCACCCCGTAGCGGACCGCCCCGATGCTCAGCTTGGACCACTTGTTGACGTAGACAAGGTTGAGCAGGCGGGGGACGTCGGGGCCGCGCAGGTCCAGCTTCCCGATCGGGGTCACGTCGATGATGCCCACGGCGCGCCGCACGTTGGCCACCTCGGCCTCGGGGTCGCCGTAGTGGTCGGGCCGGATCCACTGGCCGGCCACGAGGGGCCTGGCGCCGTGGGCTTCGTGCCAGGACTGCATGGGTGAGTAGCGCACCGGCTCCAGGCGCCGGCCGGCCAGGGCCCCCAGGGTCACCGGGGCGTAGGGCGGTCGCCAGATGGTGGTGCCGGTCTCCTCCAGCGACCGGCGGGTGGCCCGGGCCAGCAGGGCCACGGCGTTGATGGTCTCGAGCTTCCCCTGGGCGGCACCCATGGTCACCGTGGTGAAACGCTTGAGCAGCTCGACGGAGTCGTAGCCCTCCCGGGCCGACGCCTCGATGTCCTTGGAGGTGACGTCCTCCGACAGGTCGACGAACCCGGGGGTGGATGACTTCCGCTCCGACCTTGAAAGCCCCGCGGCGGCGAACCGCGCCGGGTGGGGCCGGAGCGCGAGCGCAGGAGGGGCGCCGGCGTCGGCGTCACCGAAGCCGGCCCGGGCCGCCGCCGCCAGACCCACGGCCCGACCGTGGGCCACCAGCTCGTCGAGGGACCCGTCGCCGGCCAGCCCGCCTGCCGGCAGCACCTCGGGCGGGAGCCCGTCGCCGGGCCCGAACCGGGCCGCCTCGGGGTGGTAGACGGGACGGTCCCCGGCCATGTTCAGCAACGAGGTCGCCGCCGTCCAGCCGGTGGCGGTGACGAGCAGGTCGCATTCCACGGTGGTGCCGTCGGCCAGCTCCACCGCTCCGATCCGGGTGCCCCCCCGGGCCCGGAGGATGTCCTCGCCGCGGCGGGCGTCGACGACCCGGGCGATGTCCACGCCCGCCTCCTCCAGGTCAGCCACGGCGGCGTCCCCCTCGGGGTTGGCGGTGAGGACCACCGCCCGCTCACCGGGCTTGACCGCCCACAGGTTGACCAGCCGGCGGATGGCGGTGGACAGCATCACGCCGGGCAGGTCGTTGCCGGCGAAGACGTAGGGCCGTTCGATGAGCCCGGCGGCGACCACCAGGCCGCGGGCCCTGGTTCGTACCAGGCGCTCGTGGACCCCGGGATGGCTGCGCTGCACCACCGCCACCCAGTTCCCGTCGTAGCGGCCCACCGCCACCGAGTCGACCAGCACTTCCACGCCGCTGCCGTCCACCGCTGCACGCAGGTCCCGCAGCCGCTCCAGCTCCTCCTTGCCCCCGAAGCGGAGGTGGCCACCGAGGGCGTGCTCCTCCTCCACCAGCATGACCCGGGCGCCGGTCTCCGCCGCGGCCACCGCCGCCGCCATTCCCGCCGGCCCCCCACCGGCCACGAGCACGTCCACGTGGGCGTAACGCTGGTCCCAGACGTCGTCGGGCGGGTCGGGGGCCACCCGCCCGCCGGCCGCGAAACGCTTGAGCACCCCCTCATAGGCCGGCCACAGCCGCGCCGGTCGGATGAAGGTCTTGTAGTAGAAGCCGGGCGGGAGGAAACGGCCCAGTGTCTGGTTGAGCGCCTTGACGTCGAAGCGCAACGACGGCCAGGCGTTCTGGGCCGAGACCCTCATACCCGGCTCCACCCGGCGGTGGGCGCCCCGGACGTTGGGCTCGTCACCCACCTGCACCAGGCAGCCGGGGTCGTGGAAGCTGGCGGTGAGGACGCCCCGGGGCCGGTGGTACTTCAGGCTGCGGGAGAAGACGTCCTCACCGGCGGCGACCAGGGCGGAGACGATGGTGTCCCCGGCCAGCGCACGGTAGGGGCGGCCGTTCCAGGTGAAGGTCAGAGGCGTCCTGCGGTCGATGACCTCCCCCGGGCGGGGCCCGAGGCGCAGGTTGACGGCCTCCTGCCGGGCCAGGAGGTTCACGGGTCGCTCGGGCCGGCGCCCCCGGCGGCGTCCCGCACCGAGCCGACCTCATTGGTGACGGTGTGGCGCTCCACGACCAGGAACCGCCGGCAGCCGGCCCGGTGCAGCCACGTCTCCGTCGTCCATCCCGCCGGGTTGCGCTTGAGATACAGGTAGGCCCGCCATTCCCCGGTCCCCGTGGTGTTCGGGTCGGGCCGGTGGGCAAGCTCTCCGACGTAGCGGAACTCCGAGGCGTTGCGGGGGCCGCAGTGGGGGCAGGGCAGGAGGATCACGGCGTCAGTGCCCCACCGCCGCCGCGCCCTTCTCACCCACCAGGCGGCCGGTCCCGAAGCGGGCCAGCTCGAACCCGGCGATCAGGTCGGGCACCCGGCCGGTGGCCACCAGCTCGGCCACCGCCTCGCCCGCGGCCGGGCCCGCCTTGAACCCGTAGGTCCCCCAGCCCACGTCGACCAGGAACCCCTCCACCGGGGTGGTGCCGATGATGGGCGAGTAGTCGGGGGTCATGTCGCACAGCCCGGCCCACTGGCGCAGCACCCGCAGCTTGGCCAGCGACGGCATGAGCTGGAGGACGTGGCCGGCCACCTCCTCCAGGAACTCGAGCGAAGCCCGCATCGAATAGGAGGCGAAGGGGTCCACGCTGGCCCCGAAGACGACCTCTCCCCGATCGGTCTGGCTGACGTAGACGTGAAGGGTGCCGGAGACGACGACAGTGTCGAGAAACACCTTGACCGGTTCGGTCACCGCCGCCTGCAGGGGGTGGGTCATGATCGGCAGGCCTACGCCGGCCATCGCCGCAATCAGCGACGCCCATCCCGCCGTGCAGTTCACCACCACCGGCGCCGCGATCGGGCCCTGGCTGGTACGCACGCCCCGCACCCGGCCGCCGGCGACGTCGATGCCCACCACCTCGGTGTTCTGGTGGATCTGGACCCCGAGGGCGTCGGCGGCGCGGGCGTAGCCCCAGTTGACGGCGTCATGGCGGATGATCCCGCCGGGCGGGTGGTAGAGGGCGCCGAGGATGGGATAGCGGGTCTGTTCCGAGGTGTCCATGAGCGGGACGAGGGCTTTGATCTCGGCCGGTCCGATCACCTCGGAGTCGACGCCGGCGAGCTTGTTGACCTCCGCCCGCCAGCGCATGGTGCGCAACGAGCTGTCGTTGTGGGCCAGGGTGAGATGGCCTCGCTGGGAGAACATCACGTTGAAGTTGAGCTCGGTGGCGAGGCGCTCGTAGAGCTTGAGTGAGCGGTCGTAGAAGGCCACGCCTTCGGGGGTCAGGTAGTTGGACCGCAGGATGGCGGTGTTGCGACCGGAACCTCCGCCGCCCACGTAGCCCTTGTCCAGCACCGCCACCCGGGTGATGCCGTGGCGGGCGGCCAGGTGGTAGGCGGTGGCCAGGCCGTGCACCCCGGCCCCGACGATGACCACGTCGTAGGCGGGGGCCAGGTCGTGGACCCGCCACGCCCGGGGCCAGTCCTCCCCGGTCAGGCCGTGGCGGAAGAGGCCGAGGGCCGAATAGCGGGCCCTGGTCTTCAGTCGAGGGACGTCCCGGTGCGGCCGCCCTTGCCGAGGATGTCCGCCACCCGCTGGGCAATGGCGTCGGGGGTGAAGACGAAATCCGTGCCCGCCAAAGGGATGCCCGTGATGATGGAGGCCTCGAGGGTGAGGGCCCGCAGGTCCTCGGGTTCGAGGTCGTGCACGTCGGCCTTGCCGCAGGCCCGGGCCATCATCTGCAACTCCATGGTCATGGCGGACACGAAGTTGAAGACGGCGTCGGCGGCCTCGGCGAGGACGAGGCGTGACTCCAGCTCCGGGTCCTGGGTGGCGATCCCCACCGGGCAGAGGCCGGTGTGCATCATGAAGCAGGAGCCGGGCTCGACACCGAGCTTGTGGTAGTCCTCCAGGTAGCGGGGGGCGTTGCAGCCCATGGCGATGAGGACGGCGGTGCCGATGGAGACGGCGTCGGCGCCCAGGGCCAGCGCCTTGGCCGCGTCGACGCCGCTCTTGATGCCGCCGGAGATCACCAGCTGCACCTCGCCCAGGACGCGGAGCTCCTCCAGGGCCCGGACCGCCTCCACCAGGGCGCTCATGGTGGGGATGGCGGTGTGGTCGAGCAGAACCTCGGGTGAGGCCCCGGTGGCTCCCTCCATTCCGTCGAGGACGATCACGTCCACGCCGGCCTTGACGGCCAGCTTGACGTCGTCCGAGACGCGGCTGGCCCCCATCTTCACGTAGACGGGCTTCTCCCAGTTGGTCGCCTCCCGCAGCTCCTCGATCTTGATCTGGAGGTCGTCAGGCCCGATGAAGTCGGGGTGGCGGACGGGACTGCGCTGGTCGACGCCGGCAGGCAGGGTCCGCTGTTCAGCGATGACGGGTGAAACCTTGCTCCCCAGCAGCAGCCCGCCGGTACCCGGCTTGGCCCCCTGGCCGACCACCACCTCGATGGCGTCGGCCATCTTCAGATGGTCGGGGT
>Ga0299907_10000206_pt1 | contig 26002 bp, 24 predicted proteins | sample RVTome_16_FD_198680 | JGI IMG/M metagenome (GOLD analysis project Ga0299907, IMG submission 198680) | Soil microbial communities from uranium-contaminated site in the Upper Colorado River Basin, Wyoming, United States - RVT152D67 (version 2) ...
GCATGCTCTGACGGGCAGCCGGCCGGTCTGAGCCACGCAAAGCGGGCCGCTTTCGGGCGGCCCGCTTGCGCGTGCTCGGCCGCCCGCCAGGGTGGTGCCGTGGTCCACGGCAACGACGTGACCGTGCCGAGGGGGCGGGTCGCGCTTGCGGCCGGGGCAGAGCGCGTGCCTAGCGTTTGGCACCCATTCGAGAGAATCGAGGAGCGAGAGTGCCCGAGACCTTCCTGTCCGATGCCTGGTTCGCCGAGGTCGACAAGCTGCGCGACCAGATGCCCGCGCCCAGCCCCGCCGTCGCCGACCTGGTGCTGAACATCGTCGTCACCGGTGGCCCCGACGGCGACCGCGAGATCCGCATGGAGAAGGGTCAGTTCGAGCGCGGCCTCGTCGACGGCGCACCGACCAAGCTGACCGTGCCCTACGAGGTGGCCAAGAGGATCTTCATCGACGCCGACCCGCAGGCCGGCATGCAGGCGTTCATGGCCGGCCAGATCAAGGTCGAGGGCGACATGAGCAAGCTCATGGCCATGCAGGGCTCGGCCCCGTCGCCCGAGCAGCAGGAGTTCACCAAGAAGCTGCAGGCGATCACCACCTAGCTCGTAGCTCCGCGGCACCCGATCTTTGGGCGCGCTCATGCCGGAATGCCGGCACCAGCGCGCCCAAGAGCGCGTCTGGGCTCGTTGCTCGTTGCTAGTTGCCGAAGTCCCAGGACTCGCCCGACTCGTAGCGGCCGATCACGTTCTTGGCGACGAGGATGCGGTGCACCTCGTCCGGCCCGTCGGCGATGCGCAAGGTGCGGGCGCCGAGGTACATCCCGGCGAGCGGCAGGTCGTTGGACACGCCGGCCGCACCCCACACCTGGATCGCCCGGTCGACGACGCGGTGGTAGGCGGCGGGCACGAACACCTTGATCGCCGAGATGTCGGTGCGGGCCTCCTGGTCGTTCTGGTCGATCTTCTCGGCCGCGTGGATCGTCATGAGGCGCGCCGCCTGGATGTCGATGTAGCTGTCGGCGACGAACCCCTGCACGAACTGCTTGTCCTTGAGCAGCCCGCCGTGCACCTGGCGTGAGGTCGCCCGCTCGACCATGAGGTCGAACGCGCGCCACATCTGCCCGACCGAGTTCATGCAGTGGAAGATGCGGCCAGCGCCGAGCCGGTCCTGCGCGGCGCGGTGGCCCTGGCCGACACGGCCGAGGACGTTCTCTACCGGGACGCGCACGTTCTCGTACAGCACCTCGCAGTGGTCGGACGTGTCGCGCCCCCAGATGCCGATGCCGCGCACGATCTTCACGCCCGGCGTGTCTGTCGGCACGATGATCTGCGCCATCGAGCCCGAGCGCACCGCCACCTCACCGTCGGCCGTGCCGTCGCCGCCGGTGTCGTCGACGACGCGGCACATCACGATGAAGAAGTCCGCAGCGATCCCGTTCGACGTGAACCACTTGTGCCCGTTGATCACCCACTCGTCGCCGTCGCGCACCGCCGTGGTGTCGAGGCTGCGCGGGTCGGACCCCGGGTTGTGCGGCTCGGTCATGGAGAAGCCCGACTCCATGTCGCCCTCGATGAGTGGCAGCAGCCACTTCTCCTTCTGCTCCTCGGTGCCGTACTTCACGAGGATCGTCTGGTTGCCCGAGTTCGGCGCGACCACGCCGAACAAGCTCGCCGCTCCGATCGCGTAGGCGAGCACCTCGTTCATGTACGCGTGCGCGAGGAAGTCGAGGCCCATGCCGCCGTACTCCTTCGGCAGGTGGGGCGCCCACAGGCCGGCCTTCTTCACGCGCTGCTTGATGTGCTCGCGCAGCTCCTTGGCTTCCTTGCGGGCCTGGGCGCGGTCCTCCTCGGACAGGTGTGCCGCGCCGCCGCTGCCGCGCCGCAGCCCCCACAGCTTCGTCTCGTTCGGCAGGATGTCCTCGTTGACGATCGCGGCCGTTTCGAGCCGGATCTCGTTGATGCGGTCATCGAGCGTCGGGATCGGCTTCACGTTCATGGCCATGACCGCGAACCGTACGCCCGGTACACACGGTCTCTGCAACCGCTCTCCGCAACACCAGCCGCGAGTGCCGCGGCGGAGAAGCGCAAGTTCGGGATCAGGCTGGCGGCTAGGCCGGGGGCGGACCTCCTTCCAGGCGCGCACGCACCTCTCGCAGACCGTCGCTGCCACCGGAGGCGTTCCACCGCGCCTCGAGCCACCACGTGCAGCCCGCATCGCGCCAGGGCGCCACGAGCTCGGCCGCCTTCGCCGGGTCGTCGGCGGGCGTCTCGCCCTCCATGACCACGTCGAACCCCGGGCGCCGCCCGCCGTTGGCGTCGAGCCAGGCGATCATGTCCCGCACGTCGCCGGGCGCAGTCGTGGCGAACCCGCCCGCAGCGTCCATCACCACCGGCAGCAGCCCGTCGCAGCGCAGCACCCGCCGCATCGACTTCGGCCGCGGCCACGCCGCCACCACCCACACCGGCACGCCAGCCGGTTGCACGGGCGGCGCCACGTCGAACAGGTCGCGCCGGGGCCGCAAGTCGACGGTGTAGTGCCGCCCCGAGTACGCGAGCTCGCCCGACCACATCGCCCGCATCACGTCGATGCCCTCGTCGAGCATCGACGCCCGCTCCCGCCGGTCGAGAACCTCGCCCGTACGCCCGAGCACCGTGTCGGTGGCGCCGAGCCCGACCGCCACGATCGCCCGGCCACCCGACAGCTGGTCGACCGTGGCCGCCTGGCTCGCCACCTTCCACGGCCGCCGCCAAGGCAGGGGCGTGAGCATCGTGCCGAGCCGCACGTGCGTGGTGCGCGCCGCCATCGCCCCCAGGAGCGTCCACGCGTCGACCCCGTAGGCCGCCTCCCACACGAAGACGCCGTCCCACCCCGCCTCGTCGGCGAGGACCGCGAGCTCGACCTGCTCCCTCGCCGTCCCGCCCGGCAACACGAACCCATAGCGCATGCCCGGGGACCGTACGGCACAGGTGCGACAGAAACTCCGTACCCTTGCCTCCAGCGAAGCGCGACCCGGCCGGCGAGCCCGGCGAACGGGAAGTCAGCGAAGCGCCCCTTGACAACCGATCTCCGCTGAAGGGGAGAGCGCCGATGACCAAGCTCGCGGCCCTCCTCGTCCTCACCGTCGCCGCCGTGCTCGGGCTGTTCCAGGCCCCTGCGGCCGCGACGGGCTTCGTCGGCGGGCTGGTCCCGTCCGGGCCGAAGGCGCCGCCTCCCGAGGTCGTCGCCCAGGTCCTGGCGGCGAGCGCCGCCGACGTGGTCCTCGTGCCGGAGCCGTCGCGACCGGAGCCACCGCCGGCTCCGAAGGCGACCGAGACGCCGTCGACGCCGTCGAGGCCGTCGACACCGGCGACCACGGTCACTACGACCACGGAACCGACAGAAAAAGCGGCCGTCCTCGCCCCTGCGCTGCAAGTCGCCGCGGGGGACCCGGAACCCCAGCCCGGGAGGCTCGAAGTGCTCGGCGAGCAGGTGATCACGAGCACGCCAGGGGCGCCGCTGCAGCGCCGGCCAGCGACGACCGCCGGCCGCCAGCTTGCGGCCGTCGCCGACGACGGAGCGGGCCTGGCCCGCACCGGTGCGTCGACTAACGATCTCGTCGGGCTCGCTCTCGGCTTGATCGCCGGGGGCAGTGCGCTGTGCCGGTCGAGCCGATCCGGTCGGCACGCACGAGGAAGGCGAGGGAAACACGAACGCACGGGCCGGGCACATGCCCGGCCCGCTGCGCGAGGCTGCCCGGCCATGGTTGCCGCATCAGCATTGCCCCGGTGGGACGTCACCGACGTCTTCCCCGCCATCGCCTCCCGCGAGTACGCCGCCGCGCGCGAAGCGCTCGGCGCGTCGCTCACCCGCCTCGCCGGCCTCTACGACGAGCACGACGTGCGCGGCGGGGACGAGCCACTGCCTGCGGACGACGCCAACGCGCGGCTCGTGGACGACGTGATCGTCGCCACCAACGAGGTGCTCGACGACGTGCGCCGCCTGTTCGCGTACCTGTCGTCGTTCGTGTCGACCGACGCGCGCGACGACAACGCGCAAGGCGAGCTGTCCGCGCTGCAAGCCGAGCTCAGCGCGCTGCAGCTGCTGCGCACGCGCTTCGACGCGTGGATCGCGCGCTTCGACCACGGCGCGATCACCGCGGCGTCCAACCAAGCAGCCGACCACGCGTACCCGATCGAGCAGTCACGGGAGAAGGCAGCGCACCAGATGGGCGAGGCCGAGGAGGGCCTGCTCGCCGACCTGCAGCTCACGGGCAGCACGGCGTGGCAGCGGCTCTACCAGACGTTCACGTCGCAGATCGTCGTGCACATCGACGGCGAGGACGAGCCGCGCTCGATGAGCCAAACGCGCGGCCTCGCGTACCACGCCGACGCGAAGGTGCGGCGTGCCGCGTACGAAGCCGAGCTCGCGGCGTGGGAGGCGAACGCAGTGCCCATCGTCGCCGCGCTCAACGCGATCAAGGGCGAGACGTCGCTCGTGCACCGCCGCCGCGGCTACCAGGACGACCTCGAACCCGCTCTCCTGGCCAACAACGTCGACCGCGCCACGCTCGACGCGATGCAGGGCGCCGTCGTGGCCAGCCTGTCCGACTTCGGCCGCTACCTGAAGGCGAAGGCCCGCCTCCTCGGCTCAGGCGGCTCGCACGCTGGCGCGGGGCTGGCGTTCTACGACCTGTTCGCGCCCGTGGCGGAAGGCGCGCAAGGGCCGTGGGACGCGGCTACCGGCGCAGTCGAGCGCGCCTTCGGGTCGTACTCGCCGCGCCTCGCCGGCCTCGCCCGGCGCGCCGTCGACGAGCAGTGGATCGACGCCGAGCCGCGCAACGGCAAGCGTGACGGCGCGTTCTGCATGAGCCTCGACGGCGACCGCTCACTCGTGTTTGTGAACTACGACGGGTCGTTCCGCAGCGTGCAGACGCTCGCGCACGAGCTCGGCCACGCGTACCACAACGTCACGTTGGCCGACCGCACCGCGCTGCAGCGCCAGCTCCCGATGGCACTGGCCGAGACCGCGTCGATCTTCTGCGAGACGGTGATGGTCGAAGCGGGCATGAAAGCAGCAGCCGAGGACGGCGCCGGAACCGCCGACCGGCTGGTGGTGATTGAGGGCGACCTCAGCGCCGCTTGCCAGGTGGTCGTCGACATCCACTCGCGCTTCCTGTTCGAATCGGCCTTCTTCGAGGCGCGCCGCAAGCGCACGCTGTCGGTGAAGGAGACGTGCGCGCTGATGCTCGGCGCGCAGGAGGCGGCCTACGGCGATGGCCTCGATCCCGGCGCCCGCCACGCGTTCATGTGGGCGGCCAAGCCGCACTACTACGGCCGCACGTTCTACAACTGGCCGTACACGTTCGGCCTGCTGTTCGGGCTCGGCCTGTACGCGCGGTACCGCGAGGATCCCGACCGCTTCCGCGCCAGCTACGACGACCTGCTTTCGTCGTGCGGGCTGGCGTCGGCGCGCGAGCTGGCCGGGCGCTTCGGCATCGACGTGGCCGACGAGGGGTTCTGGACGGCGAGCCTCGACGTGATCCGCCGCCGCATCGACGAGTTCGTCGGGATCGTGGAGGGCGTCGAGGGATAGCGTACGGCTGTGCCCGTTCACGTGGTGTTCGCGCCCGAGTGGGTGATCGAGGCCGACGGGCGGGGCAGCTTCCGCGTCGAGTGCGACTGCGGCTGGCAAGAGGACGGCTTCGACACCGCGTCGTCGGCACGTGCAGCCGGCTTCACCCACTCGACGAAGCCGAGCAACGTCGCCGACGTGCCCTCCGGTGACGAGCCCGCCGCACCAGGGCCGCCGAAGCGGCGCTGGCGGCGGCGCTGACCTGACGGCTAGACGGGCAGCCCGGTGATGTGGGCGGCGAAGGCGCGCACGTCGGCCACCTCTTCGATGGCCTTCGTGGTGGGCGTGCCCGCGCCGTGGCCGGCGTCGACCTCGATGCGGATGAGCACCGGCGCGTCGCCCGCCTGGGCCGCTTGCAGTGCAGACGCGAACTTGAAGCTGTGCGACGGCACCACGCGGTCGTCGTGGTCGGCGGTCGTGATCAACGTGGCCGGGTACGACGTGCCGTCGCGCAGGTTGTGCAACGGCGAGTATGCGTACAGCGCGTCGAACTCGGCGGGGTCGTCGGCCGAGCCGTAGTCGCTCACCCATGCCCACCCGATCGTGAACTTGTGGAAGCGCAGCATGTCGAGCACGCCGCGGCTCGGCAGGCACACCGCGAACAGGTCGGGCCGCTGCGTCATGCACGCGCCGACCAGCAGGCCGCCGTTGCTCCCACCCGCCAAGACCAACTGCGACGGCGTCGTGCGACCCTCCGACACCAACCACTCGGCGACCGCGATGCAGTCGTCGAACACGTTCTGCTTGCGTTCCTTGGTGCCCGCAAGGTGCCACTCTTCGCCGTACTCGCCGCCGCCGCGCAGCGACGCCTGCGCGTACAGGCCGCCGCGCTCCATCCACGCGATCGACCCGACCGAGAACGCAGGCGTCATCGGGATCTGGAACCCGCCGTACCCGTACAGGTGCGTGGGCACCGGCGCACCACTTGCGAGCACGTCCTTGCGGGCGGTGAGGAACACGGGAATGCGCGTGCCGTCCTTGCTCGGGACGAACACCTGCATGGTCTCGTAGTCGTCGGGGTCGAACGAGAGTTCCGGCCGGTGCCAGATGCTCGACGTGCCGGCCGCGATGTCGTAGCGGTAGACGGTGCCAGGGTCGGTGAAGCTGGTGAACGCGTAGTACGTGTCGGTGTCGTCGTAGCGGCCGCCGAAGCCGACCGCGGTGCCGAGGCCCGGCAGCTCGATGTCGCGCTCGAACGCACCGTCCTTGGCGTGGACACGGACCGCGGAGTGCGCGTCGACGAGGTACGCGGCGAACAGCTTGCCGCCGGTGAACCGCACCCATTCGAGCGTCGCGTCGGACTCGGGGATGAGCTCGACCCACGCGTCACGCGCCGGAGCGTTGACGTCGATGGCGATGACGCGGCCGCGCGGCGCGTCGAGGTCGGTGCGGAAGAACAGGACGTCGCCGTCGTTGCCGAGGCACGTGTAGGACGCGTCGAAGTCGTCGAGCAAGACGACGACGGGCGCGTCCGGCCCATCGGCGAGGCGCTTGTAGGCGAAGCCGTTCTTCGGGTGCGTGCCGCGCCAGACGGCGATGGTGAGGAAGCGGCCGTCGTCGGTGACGTCGGCGCCGAGGCCGAGCTCTTTGTCCTCGGGCCGCTCGTACACGAGCACGTCGTCGGCCTGCGGCGCACCGAGGCGATGGAAGAAAAGCTTCTGGAAGTAGTTCGCCTCTTCGAGCGCGTCGCCTTGCGGCTCGTCGTAGCGGCTGTAGAAGAAGCCCGACGCGTCGGGTAGCCAGGCCGCACCCGAGAACTTCGACCAGATGAGGTGGTCGTCGAGGTCGGTGCCGCTGTCGACGTCGAGCACCTTCCACTCCTGCCAGTCCGAGCCCGCGCGCGAGATGGCGTACGCGAGCAGCGCGCCGTCCTCGCTCGGCGTGAGGCCGCTGAGCGCGATCGTGCCCTCCTCCGACCACGCGTTGGGGTCGAGCAGCACGCGCTGCGGGCCGTCGATCGCGTTCATGGTGTAGAGCACCGACTGGTTCTGCAGGCCGTCGTTGCGGAACACGAACCAGCGGTCGCCGCGGTGGAACGGCGCGCTCACCTTCTCGAAGTCCCACAGCTCGGTGATGCGCGCCCGCAGTTGCTCACGCTCGCCCAAGCGCTCGAGGAACGGCATGGTGACCGCGTTCTGCGCCTTGACCCACTCGGCCGTCTCCGGCGCGTCGAGGTCTTCCAACCACCGGTACGGGTCGGTGACCTTGGTGCCGTGGTAGTCGTCGACGTGGTCGACGGTGCGAGCGCCGGGGTAGCTGAGCGGGCCTTCGGTGTGGGGCATAGGACCGGCAAGCCTACTGACGCGAGGTCATCCCGCGCCGAAGAACCTCGCGTCGCCGTACGTGAAGACGCCGCCGTCCGCGCCGACCAGCCAGTAGCCGCGGCCGGTGGACGTCTGCGCCATGGCCACGACCGGCGCCCTGAGGTCGAGCCCTCCCGCGGAGCCTTCGAAGGTGGCGTCGCCGAAGGTGAAGACGCCGCCGTCGCTCGCCACCATGCGGTAGCCGCGCCCGCCGGCCGACGGCCCGATCGCCACGATCGGCGCGCTGATGTCGAGCCCTCCCGCGGAGCCTTCGAAGGTGGCGTCGCCGAAGGTGAACACGCCGCCGTCGCCGGCCACGAGCCAGTAGCCGTTGCCCGATGGCGTGGCGGCCATGGCGACGATGGGCGCGTTCAACCGCCGGTCGCCGGTCGAGCCGAGGAACGCGGCGTCGCCGAAGGTGAAGACGCCGCCGTCGCCGGCCACGAGCCAGTAGCCGTTGCCCGATGGCGTGGCGGCCATGGCGACGATGGGCGCGTTCAACCGCCGGTCGCCGGTCGAGCCGACGAACGCGGCGTCGCCGAAGGTGAAGACGCCGCCGTCGGCCGACACCAGCCAGTAGCCGCCGCCGCTCGGTGTCGCGGCGGCGGTGACGACCACCCACGACAGCGGCACGCCGGTCGACCCGATCGAGCCGCGGTCGGTGGACGAGCCGAGATGGCGTACCGCGCCGAGGCCGGTGACGACCGCGTAGCCGGCGTCGTCCGGCGCGGGCAGCAACGCGACGACGTCGGCGCGCACAGGTGTCGCGCCCAGGCTGCCGCCGTCGCCGACCCACTCCCAGTGCCACGCCTCGGGGCACGCGCTCCCGCCCGGCTCCGCCCACCCCGGATGGTTCCAACCGAGCGCTGCTGCGCTCGACTTGAGGAACCGGTAGCCGCGCGACCCGAAGCGCATCGTGACACCGCCGTCGCCGAAGTCGACCGCCTTGCCCCACCCGTGCATCGACGTGCCGACGGGCTGGCCGGACGGCGTGGTGACGACGCGCGCCGCGCACGCGCTGTTGCCACGGGCCGTCCAACTGCGGGCGACGCTCACCTGCTCGGTCAGCGGCCGGTAGCAGTCGCGTGCGGTCAGGGCGACGTTGCTCGCCCATGCCAGCGCGAACAGCCGGTGCAGGCTCGGCGCCGCGTCACGCGCCACCGCGCAACCGGGCACGACCATGACGAGATCGCTCGCCGGCAGCCGCCCGTTGGTACGGCCCTCGATCGGCGTCGGGCGGTTCGAAGGGGTCACCGCCTCGACGGCACCGGCCGGAGAAGTGGATGCCGCCGCGCTGGTCAGCGCGGCGGCAACCACGAAGGTGGCGAGATGACGTAGGCGTGTACGCACCCCGCCATGCAATCAGGTGACGCCCCCCAAGTCGTCACCTGGTCACACCTACGGCGTTCCCTTGATGATGATGACCGGTCCGCAGATCCGAAGAAGAGGTTCGGGATCGGGCAGTGGCGCGATCGCGAGCTGGTAGTCGAGCACGTCGTCGTCCACCGCGACACCATCGACGGTGGCTGTGGCGCTGTCGAGGGAGTCGGTGGTCGGCGCGCTGAATGTCGTCTCGCTGCTGTACGAGATCTCACCACGGGCGGCGATGGGGATGCAGAACGTCGCGCTCGCCGGTTGGGCGAAGGCAACGCTGCCGATGCCGTAGGTAACGACGATGGCGATGCTGGCTGCAATGAACTTGATCAGGCGTCGCATGGCTCCTCCGTGTTGGTGTGTCGTGTTGGTGTGTCGTGTGTCGTGTGGTGCAGAGATCAGGCGTCGTTGTTGCACCGCGTGAAGACGTGTGGCCGACCGTCTTCGCTCTCCTCGGGCGGGGTGTACTCGTACCCGTAGCCCGACTTCGCGCAGTCGATGGCGTGCGCGATGCGCTCGTCGAGCGTCTCCTCGTCGTTGCCGTGGAAGTTCTCGTCCTCGAGCCCGATACCTCGTCCTTCGACGGCCTCGACGTCGACGTCTGCGTGGCTCTGGTAGTAGTTGTCGTTGCCATGGCCGTTGGCCGCACCGTGTCCGTCGCGGTCGCCGCCGTGCTTCGCCGGGACCGCCTGGGCGGTCGGCGGGCCAGCAACGTCGGCCTTGGCGATGACCACGTCGCTCACCGGGCGGACGAGCCCGAACTCTCGTGTGTCGGCGCGCGGCGCGGCGACCTCGGGCGCGTCGTGCGAGTGCAGCAACGGCACCGTCGCGGCGATGAGCACGATCGCCGCGGTGCCGCCGGCGACCACGGTGGACGACTGGCGCCAGCGGCGGGCCAACGCGAGACCAATGCCGAGCGTCGACGCGATCGCGAGTCGCACCGAAGCGCGCGCACGCGACACCGCGGACTCGACCGCCTTGACCGACGTCGATAGCTCACGGGCGATCTCGCTCCACGAGCGGCCCTCAGCCCGCGCCAGCAACACTTGGCGTTGGAGCTCGGGCAGCCCGGCGACGAGCGAGGCCGACCACTCTGCTTCGGCGCGGTCGCACAGCGCCACGTCTGGCGCTTCCGCTTCGCACGACGCGACCGTCTGCAGGCGCCGCGACGCGCGCGCCGCAGCCTCTGCGCGCCGGTGGAGGTCGATGGCGCGGCGCTTGACGACGGTGGCCAGCAGGCTGCCCATGCGCGCCTCGTCGACGTCGGCGCGCGGCACGACCTTGAGGATCGCCTCCTGCACGCAATCCTCGGCGTCGGCCTCGGTGAGACCGGTCCGTCGGGCGAGCCGGACGAGGGCGGTGCGCTCCGCCTCGGCACGCGTCCAGCGCCGAGCGAGCGCGGCCGTATCCAGCCGATCGTTCCTCGATGCCGCCATCGTGCGTCTCCCCAGACCCCGACTGGGCGCCCTTGGCAGCGCCCGTGACGCCATGGTGAGGACTCGCCGTAACGGCTGTCAAGGAAGAAAAAACTTCGAAGGACCGGCGCTCGTCGTGCGTAGAAAGGGGGAGAGGTCCATCTTCGCGAGGCCCCCGAAGGACTTGTAGATCCAGTAGACGCCACGGCCGTCCGACGCTTCGGCGGGCCGTTCTCGACGGGCCCTTGACTGTGTTGCGGGACCCTGCGGGCGGGCGCGTCGAGGAAGTCCGTTGACGCTCCGGCGCAGCGTGAGGAGACGCGCTGGCCATGATCGAGCGGCGGATGGCGGTGGCGGTGGGCGTGGGGCTGAGCTCGACGGCCCGGTACGACGACCGCCGCGGACTGGAGCTACGTCGTGCAGTCGTCCATATCGGACCAGCCGAGAGCATCGACTACAGAGCGGTCGAGACGACGACCTTCCTGCGCATCGTCCTCACGGGCCCGACATCCTCGAGCAACCCGGCATCGTCGAGCAGCTCGCCGAGTTCGGCGAGTTCGGCGAAGGCGAGAGCTAGGACACCGAGGCGTCCACGAGCTGCTGTTGCGATTGGCGCTCGCTGCGGCGGCGCGTGACGCGGGACGCCACCTTGCCCAGCCGCGCGATGTAGTGGAGGACGCGGTCGCGAGCATGCTCGGCGTCGTCGTCGAGGCCGGTCAGCTCTTCGAGCTTCCAGTGGCGGAGCACGACGGGCACGAGAATCTGGTCGTGGTGGACGGCGAAGTCGTAGATGCCGGCACCCGCGATGGCCTTGGCGTGCGCGTCGAAGCCCGTGATGCCGACGCCCGGCATGGCGAAGCCAGTGATCTCCGCCTCCATTGCCCGCACCGCGTTCGACGGGTCGAGCTCGATCGCGGCGGTGGTGGCGTCCCGGTAGAAGAGGAAGTGGAAGTTCTCGTCGGCCGCGACGCGCTTCATCACCTCGTAACCCGTCGCGTCGTCGAGCAGCTTCCCGGTGTTGTGGTGCGCGATGCGCGTGGCGAGCTCTTGCAGCGTGACGTACACGAGGCCGCGCATCGCGCTGAGCGGGTGCGGCGCGATACCCCCTGCCACTTGCGCCATGCGTGCCCGTTCGAGCGTCACCGGATCGAGCGCGTTCGTGACCGTGAGCCAGTCGCGGATCACGATCGAGTGGCGGCCTTCCTCCGCCGTCCACCGCCGGGCCCACTCGCCCCACGCGCCGCCCGCGCCGAAGGCGCGGTGGATCTCCATGGAGTAGTAGGGCAGGTTGTCCTCGGTCAGCAGGTTCACGAAGAGGGCGCTCGCGACCGCGGGAGGCGGGGCGTCGATCGGCGCTTCCCATGCTTCGCCGTCGGCCGGTGCGTCCAGCGCGAAGTCGGGGAGGTCCTTGGCGCGGGACCACGGCACGAGGCGGTGGGGGAACCACTCGGTCGACTTGGCCAAGTGCCGGTCGACGAGGGAAGCCACGGTGGGTTCCAGCTCGGTGAGAAGGGCGGCGTCGTCCACCACTGCACCCTACCTACCTACCGGTCGGTAGGGCCAGCCAAGGGCATCCGCGCCTTGGAGGAGTGGAGTCGGTACGGTCCCGCCAAACCGCTGCCCGTCGGCGCAGCTCTGCATCGAGCGGGTGGAGCGGGGAGGTGCGTATGGCCGACACCCACACGGACGACTTCGACCGGCTCGGTGCCGCCGTGGCCCGGGTGCTCCGGGAGGCGTTCGCCACCGCCGAGGACCTGCGCCGGGAGGGCGCGGCCGACGCCGGCGAGCTCGCCGCGTCCGTGGCCGCCGAGGTCGAGCAGTCGCTGCGCTCGGCGCTCGCCGTCCGCTCGCAGGTGCGGGCCGAGGCCGACGGGGTCCTCTCGTCCGTGCGGTCCACCGCGGCGTCCGCCGCCACCGCGGTCGGCTCGATCGTGGAGGCGGCCAAGGTCGAGGCCGACACGCTGCGCACCGTCGCGTCCGACGAGACGAAAGCCGTGGTGGCGCGGGCCAAGGACGAGCTGTCGCGGGCGAGGGCGCTGTGCGAGGCCGAGCGTGTGCGGTTCGACCACGACCTCGGCACGCTCACCGGCGAGCTGCAGGCGGCCATCGACGCGCTCGAGAAGGACGTCGTCACGCGGCGCCGCGTGCTGCTCGAAAAGGCGAAGGCCGAAGCTGCCGCCATCGTCCGCCAAGCGCGCCTGCACCACCGCGCCGTCGCCGCCGAGGTCGACCGCATGATCGAGGCTGCTGCTACGGACGCCGCTGCGTTGCGGGCCGCGGCGCGCGAGGACGCGATCCGCATCACCGAGCAAGCCGCAGGCGTGGTGAACATGGCGCCGCGGCGGCGGGGGAGCGCCCGCAGCGCCTGAGGTCGTCGTCGACGGAGCGGCGGTCCTCCGCTTTCGCGCGGTAGCGCAACACCTTGGTGGTGCTCGTGTGGCGCGCACGGATGTCGCCGTTGCCGCCTGGGGCGGGCTGCAAGACTCGGCGCCGCGCTCCGGGCTGTTGTCGCTGCACGCGCGCGTGCGCGACGTCGACCCCGCCGCATGGGAAGACGATGCGCTCGTGCAAGTGTGGGGACCGCGCATGGCCGTGTACCTCGTGCCGCGCGCCGACGCGCCGGTGTTCACACTGGGGCGTTCGCCGCGCGATCCGAACGCGATGGCGCGCCTGCAGGCGATGGGCGATCGGGCGGCCGCGGTCAACGGGCGCGTGCACCTGCGGTGGGACACGCGGCGCACGGTCAAGGTTGCAGTGGATCCCGGCGACGTCGACGTCGGGGAGGCGCGCCTCGAGCTGGCCCGGCGGTTCCTCGCGTGGCTTGGCCCGGGGACGGCGGAGCAGTTCGCCAAGTGGGCGGGCGTGGACGCCGTCGACGCTGTCGCGACGTGGGATGCGTTGGAAGGGCGGGGCGAGCTCGCCACGGTGACGTTCGGCCGCCACAACCGCTCGGTGCTGGCGCGCGACGTCGACGCGCTCTGCGGCGCTGGGGCTGGTGGCGAGCCTGTGGGCGTCCGTGGCGTGCGGCTGTTGCCGCAGGGCGACCCGTACCTCGCGCGCGACCGGGCCCTGCTGGTCCGCGACAAGCACGAGTACGGCGCGCTGTTCGGCCCGCAGAAGTACATCCCCGGCGGCATCCTCGTCGACGGCGAGCTGGTGGGGACGTGGTCGCGCCAGCAGCACCGCGTGACATTGCGGCCGTGGCCATGGCGGCCCCTCGCCGCCGGCGCTGCCGCACGCGTGTACGACGAGGCCATGTCGTTCGCCGGGCCACTCGGCCGCCGGCCCGACATCCGCTGGTCGTAACGTACGCGCTCGTGCTCGACGCCTTCGGTCCGCGGTCGTGGGCGCGGCCCGAGGTCGTGGCGTCGGGCCGGATGCCGATGGCGGCGACGCTGCGCCGCGACACGTCGTCGTTGTCGCGCGTCGACCTGGCCGGAACGTGGGCGTTCGTGTTGCGTGACCGTCCGGAGGCGGTGACGGAGGGCGACGTCGCCGGCAGCACCGGCGGGTGGGCGTCGATCGACGTGCCGGGCAGCTGGACGATGCAGGGCTACGACCGCCCGCAGTACACCAACGTGCAGATGCCGTTCCCCGGCCCGCCGCCCGGCGTGCCCGAGGACAACCCGACCGGCGTCCACCGGCGCACGGTGCACGTGCCGGCGGCGTGGGCCGGCAACCGCGTGGTGCTCCACGTGGGCGGGGCCGAGTCCGTGCTGTACGTGCACGTCGACGGGCGGCCGGTGGGCATGGGCAAGGACTCGAGGTTGCCGCACGAGTTCGACCTGACCGCGTTCGTCGAGCCCGGTGGCGCGCACGACCTCGCGCTGACGGTCGTCCGCTGGTCGGACGCCACGTACCTCGAAGACCAGGATCACTGGCACCACGCGGGCTTGCACCGGCGCGTGTACCTCGAAGCACGCCCGCTGCCGATGCACGTGTCCGACGTGCAGGCCGTCGCCGACCTCGACCTGACAACGGGCGACGGGCTGCTGGCAGTCAAGGTAGTCGTCGACGGCGCGGGCCCGTTGCCGCGCGGGTGGAGCGTCGACGTGGCGCTGGACGGCCAGGTGGTGGCGTCCGCGCCGGTGCGGGTCGAACACCCGACGAACGTCGCCGTGAACGTCGGCTTGTTCGAGGGGCGCGGCGCTTCCGTGACGGCGATGGTGCCGGGCGTGCAGCCGTGGACGCATGAGACGCCGCACCTGTACGAGCTGCGGGCGGTGCTGCACGACGGCGATGGCGCCGAGCGCGATGCCGTGCAGGCGTGGGTCGGGTTCCGGCGCGTGGAGGTCGTCGGCCACGAGCTGCTGGTGAACGGGCGGGCCGTTCGCATCAAGGGCGTCAACCGCCACGACCACGACCCTCGGCGGGGCAAGGCGGTTACCGAGGAGTTGATGACCGAGGACGTGCTGCTGATGAAGCGCTTCGGCATCAACGCGCTGCGCACGTCGCACTACCCGAACGATCCCGTGCTGTACGACCTGTGCGACGAGCACGGTCTGTATGTGGTCGACGAAGCGAACGTCGAGTCGCACGCGTACCTCCGCAGCTTGTCGAAGGACCCACGATGGACTGCGGCGATCGTCGAGCGCGTGGCCCGCATGGTGCAGCGCGACCGCAACCACCCGTCGGTGATCGTGTGGTCGTTGGGCAACGAGTCGGGTTCGTCGCCAGCGCACGAAGCTGCCGCCGCGTGGGTGCGCGCCACGGATCCAAGCCGGCCCGTGCAGTACGAGGGCGGGCTCACCGAGCGGCGCTACGAAGGCGGCGCGCTGCCCGACGTCTGGCGCGAGCCGCGTACCGAGAGCGACCTCGTCGTGCCCATGTACCCGAGCGTCGACGAGCTGGTGGCGTGGGCCACGGCCGGCGCGGATGGGCTGCCGTCACGGCCGCTCATCATGTGCGAGTACGCGCACGCGATGGGCAACAGCGGCGGTGGCCTGTCCGACTACTGGCACGCGATCGACGCGCACGCCGGTTTGCAAGGCGGGTTCGTGTGGGACTGGATCGACCAGGCCATCGAGACGCGCACCGCGGACGGCCGCGTGCGCTGGTCCTACGGCGGCGACTTCGGCGACGAGCCCAACGACGGCGAGTTCTGCTGCAACGGCCTCGTCGGCCCCGACCGTGCGCCGCACCCGGCGCTGTTCGAGCTGCAGGCGGTGTCGCCGGTCGTGCGCGTCGACCCCGTGGACGTTGGCCTTGCCGTGGGCCGCATGCGGGTGACGGCCCGCACCGAGTTCGTCGATCTCTCTTGGCTGCAGCCGGTGTGGGAGGTGACCGTCGACGGCGACGTGATCGAGCAGGGCGCGCTCGGCCCGCTGAAGCTGCCGCCCGACGAGTCCGCCGACCTCGTCGTGCCGTTCTCACCGCCGACCGTCGCTCCCGGCCAGCACGCCCACCTCACGCTCCGCTTCCTCGACGGCGACCACGAAGTCGCCTGGCACCAGTTCCCCCTCGCCGCCCGACCCGCCCCACCCCTCGTTTTGTCCCGTGGAACGTGGCCTATGGCGCCACGTTCCACGGGACAAAACCGCTCATTGCGCTGTGGCGGGCGCCGACCGACAACGACCGGTACGCGCAGCCCGCCCCGTCGCCGGCGGCGCGGTGGGAGGCGTGGGGGTTGCGCGACCTACGGGTGGTCGAAGAAGAGGTCGAGGAGGACGCGCAGGGGCGCACGGTCACCCAGCGCTTGGTCGGGGCGACCGCGGAGGTAGACGTGCGGCACCGCATGCGCATCTCGGCCCTCGGCGTGGACGGCGGCGAACGCGAAGGCGAAGGCGAGGGCGGCGCGGTGCACATCGAGCACACGGTCACGCTGCCGGCCGCACTCGACGACATCGCGCGCGTCGGGGTCCGCCTTGCGTTCGACGACACACGCGGCGACGACACCGAGTGGGTCGGCCGCGGTCCGCACGAGAGCTACAACGATCGCTGCGCGTCGGCCCGCTTCGGCCGGTGGCGGTCGGCGGTCGCGGGCTGGCACGTGCCGTACGTCCACCCGCAAGGCTGCGGTAACCGCCACGACGTGAAGAAGCTGCGCGTCGGCCGTGTTCACATCGACGCCGACCAGCTGCTCGACGTCACCGTGTCGCACTTCACCGACGAGGACCTGCACGCGGCGAGCCACCAGGACGAGCTGCAGCCGCGCCCCGAGGCGTACGTGTGGCTCGACGCGGCCCATCGCGGCGTCGGCACGGGCGCGGTAGGTCCCGACACGCTGCCGCGCTACCGCGTGCCCACCGGCGAGCACCGGTGGTCGTACGTGCTGCGGCTGGACGAGGCGTGAGCCCGAGCCCGAGCCCGAGCCCGAGCACCCGCATCGACGAGCTGCTCGCCGCGCTGACGGTCGAGGAGAAGGTCGCGCTCATGGCGGGCACCGACCTATGGCACACACCTGCGATCCACCGCGTCGGCCTCCCGCCGTTCAAGATGACCGACGGTCCCGTCGGCGCGCGCGGCAAGGACAACGCGACAGGGCCGCCGTCGGCGTGCTTCCCGTGCGGCACCGCGCTCGCGGCCACGTGGGACGCCGACCTCGTCCGCCGCGTCGGCGTCGAGTTGGGTGCCGAGACCAAGGCGAAGGGCGCGCACCTGCTCCTCGCGCCGACGGTCAACCTCCACCGCACGCCGCTCGCCGGGCGCAACTTCGAGTGTTGGTCGGAGGACCCGCACCTCACCGCCCGCCTCGCCGTCGCCTACATCGAGGGCGTGCAGAGCCAAGGCGTCGGCTGCTGCATCAAGCACCTCGTGGCGAACGACTCCGAGTACGAACGCTTCACGATCTCGTCCGACGTGCCCGAGCGCGCCTTGCGCGAGCTCTATCTGCGCCCGTTCGAGGTCGCCGTCGCCGAAGCGAAGCCGTGGGCCGTCATGTCGGCTTACAACAAGCTGGACGGCACGTGGTGCAGCGAGAGCCCGCGCCTGCTCACGACGATCCTGCGCGACGAGTGGGGCTTCGACGGGCTCGTGATCTCCGACTGGTGGGGGACGCATTCGACGGTCGGCGCCGCGCTTGCCGGTCTCGACCTCGAGATGCCGGGACCGCCGCAGCACCGCGGTGACCGGCTGCTCGCGGCGGTGGAGGCGGGCGAGGTCGGCATCGAGGTGGTCGACAGTGCAGTGGGCCGCCTGCTGCGCACGATGCAGCGGGCCGGCGTGCTCGACGGCGACACTGGCGACACCGGCGAGCAAGAGGAGCGTGCGGAGGACACACCCGAGCGGCGCGCAGTGGCGCGCGAAGCAGCGCGCTCGGCCATCGTGCTGTTGAAGAACGACGGCGTGCTGCCGATCGACACGGCAACCGTGCGGTCGGTCGCGGTGATCGGGCCGAACGCTGACGCGCTCGACATCCTCGGCGGCGGCAGCGCTTCGGTGTCGCCGCACTACGCGGTCTCCGCGCTCGAAGGCTTGCGCGCCCGCTTGCAGCGCGACGGTGTCGACGTCGTGCACGAGCCCGGTTGCTCGATCACGCGCTACCCGCCGCCGATCGACCTGCGATGGGTCACCACGCCCACGGGCGAGCCCGGCATCGCGGTCGAGATCGTGGAGGGCGGCAACGTGGTCGCGCGCCAGGTGACGCGCCGCGCCGCGGTGCACCGCCAGGCGGTGCCCGGCTCGCGACCGTGGTCGGCGCGGCTCGACGCGACGTTCCGCGCACCGGCGACCGGCCGCCACGTGTTCCAGGGCGGCGGCACCGGTCGCTTCCGCGTCTGGCTCGACGGCGAGCTCGTTGCCGAAGGGGCCGGTGGCCGCGCCGAAGGTGGCATCCACCTCGACGAGGGCGACCAGCGCCACCTCCATGCCAAGCTCGACGTCGACCCGGAGGGCACCGGCAACGGCACCGGCAACGTCCCCTCGACGGGCGCCGGCTTCGAGCTGCGGTGCCAGCCGCCGCTGCCCGGCGACGCGTTCGAACGCGCCGTGGCCGCGGCAGCCGCGGCGGACCTGGCGATCGTGGTCGTGGGAACGAACGGCGACTGGGAGACCGAAGGCCGCGACCGCCGGACGATGGACCTGCCCGGTCGCCAGGTCGAGCTGATCGGCGCGGTCGTGGCGGCGAACCCGCGCACGGTCGTCGTCGTGAACGCGGGTTCGCCCGTCACGATGGACTGGGCGGAGCGCGTTCCGGCGGTCGCGCAGTCGTGGTTCCTCGGCCAGGAGACGGGCAACGCCATTGCTGACGTGCTCTGCGGCGACGTCGACGCGTGCGGCCGCCTTCCTACGACGATCCCGCGCGCCATCGAGGACACGCCTGCGTTCACGAACTACCCGGGCGAGCGCGGCCACGTGCTCTACGGAGAGGGCGTGTTCGTCGGCTACCGCTGGTACGACGCGCGCGGCACCGAGCCGGCGTTCCCGTTCGGCCACGGCTTGTCGTACACGACCTTCGACGTCGGCCCGTTCGAGGTCGTTTTCGACGCGCACACGACCACAGTGGACGTGGCCGTTCCCGTCACCAACGTGGGCGATCGCGACGGCTGCGCGGTGGTACAGCTCTACGTGCGCGACGTCGATGCGTCGGTGGCGCGACCGCCGCAAGAGCTGAAGGCGTTCGCAAAGGTGAGGATTGCCACACGCGCTACCGAAGTGCTGCAACTGCGCCTAGAGCGCGACGCGTTCGCGTTCTGGGACATCGCGGAGGGCGCATGGTGTGTCGAACCGGGCGAGTTCGAGCTGTTGGTCGGTTTGTCCTCGCGCGACATCCGGCAAAGGACCAACGTCCGTATTGCGGCTGCATCCGCGTAGGTACCATCGCCCTCAGCGAGGAGGCGCGGGTGATGGGTGGGATCACGCGTCAAAGATCGGGTCAGGACGGGGTGACGCTCAACGGTGCGGTCCGACGAACCGTCGGTGAGTGCTCGAACCCGCGAGTGGCGTCGTTGGTGGTGGCTGCGCGACGGGGCGATGCGGCAGCGTGGGAAGGGCTGTACCGCGTCGTCCACCCGCAGCTCCTGGCCTACGCCCGGCATGCGCTGGGCAACGCCGACGATGCGCGCGAGGCCGTCAGCGAGACGATGGCCCGCGCCGTCGCGGGCATCGGGAAGCTGTCGGTCGACGCGCACTTCACCGCCTGGGTGCACGGGATCCTCCGCTACGTCGTGATCGACATGCACCGCGCCAACGATCGGACGCGCGCGGCCCGCGACGACCACGAGCTCGACGACGTGATCAGCCTCGACGCCGAGCCTGCGGAGGTGACGCTGGCCGGCGAGGAGGCCGCGGACATGCGCGCCGCGTTCGCGGCGTTGCCCGCGGCAGACCGCGAAGTGCTCGCGCTCCGCGTCGTCGCGGGGCTCTCGGCGGAGGACGTCGCCGCGGTGCTCGGCAAGCGCGCGGGCGCGGTGCGCATGGCGCAGTCGCGCGCGCTCGGCAAGCTGCGCATGGCAATGGAGTCGACGGCGCGCTGACGCGCAAGAGCGGTGGTCATGCGACCACCGCTCTTGTCGTTCGAGTGACTGAAGGTCAGCGCTTGCGCGCGGTGGCCTTCTTCGCTGCGGTCGTCGTGCGCTTGGCCGGCGCCTTCTTGGCCGCAGCCTTCTTCGTGGTGGACGCCGTACGTGTGGACGCCGAACGCGCGCCGCCGCTGCCGTCGGGCGGCCAGACGCCCCTGGCGAGCTTGGGCGCGGTGGACGGCGCCATCACCGCGTCCTTGAAACCCTTGAGCGGCGTGATGCGCGCCTTCTTCGACGCCTTGATCTTGATCGCCTCGCCCGTCGCCGGGTTGCGCCCCATGCGCGCCGGCCGCTCGACCTTGGCGAACTTGGCGAAGCCGCTGATCGCAACCGGCTCACCCTTGGAGACGACCGCGGTGACGACGTCGGTGAAGCCCTTCATCACTGCGTCGACCTCACGCGGTGCCATCTCCGTCTGGGCTGCGATCGCGTTGACGAGATCCCTGCGGTTCATCCTTCCCCTTGCTCCCTTGTTCGGGCCGTTTTGCGGGCGCTTTCGAATGCAATCCTTACCCCACCGGGAGGCCCCATGGCGGATACCGTTGCCGGATGCCGTTCCCGAAAGGCCCGGAGGACCTCAGCGCGGAGCACCTGACGGCCGCCTTGCAGTCCACCGGCACCATCTCCCAGGACGCCCGCGCCGTGTCGTTCGGCAGCGAGGAGATCGGGATCGGCTTCGGGATCCTGGCCCTGTTGTGGCGGCTGACGGTCACCTACGAGCCGCCGGGCGCAGGGCCGGCAACGATGATCCTCAAGCTGCCGCACGCGATGCCGGAGTCGCGCTTCATCGCCGACGCGTTCCGCTTCTACCTGCGCGAGGTGCGGTTCTACGAGCAGGTCGCGGCGCGCACACCGATCACCACCGCCGGCTGCTACCACAGCGCGTGGGACGGCGAGGGCGGCAACTTCGTCCTGTTGCTCGAGGACCTCGGCGACCGGCGCATGGTCGACCAGATCGACGGCTGCACTCCCGGCGATGCGCTGCTGGTGGCGCGGGCCGCCGCCGCGCACCAGGCCACCTTCTGGGACAGCCCCGAGCTCGCGACGTGGAACTGGGGCGTGCGCATCATCGACCCGCCCAACCCGCAGGCACTCGTGCCCGCGCTCAAGGCGTCGTGGCCGATCATCGAGGCCCACTTCGCCGACCTCTTGCCTGGCGTGTTGTTCGACGCGGCGCGCCGGCTGCCCGACCACGTCGTCCCGCTCATGGAGCAGCTGTCCGAGCCGCCGATCACGCTCGCCCACGGCGACTTCCGGCTCGACAACTTGTTCTTCGACGACGGCGCTGCGGGCGGTGGTGACGTTGCCGCCGTCGACTGGCAGATCTGCGGGCTCGGCCGCGGCCCGTACGACATGGCGTACTTCCTCAGCCAGAGCCTCGTGCCCGAAGAGCGCAAGGCGTGCGAGGCCGACGTGCTGCGGACCTATCACAACACGCTCGTCGCCAACGGCGTGCCCGTCTCCGGCTACTCCTTCGAGCAATGCTGGGAGGACTACCGCAAGGCCACGCTGTTCGTGTCCGTCTACCCGCTGAACGCGGGGTCGGTCGACCTCGTGAACGACCGCGCGGTGGCGTTGATGCGCACCACGCTGCAGCGGTCGATGGCGGCGATCACCGACCTCGACGCGCTCGAGTTCCTGCCGGGGTAGCTTGCCGAGTGGTGGAGTACGCCTGCTCCCGTGCCAGCCGCCGGACCGCACGGGAGGGGCGCCACGCATCTCTCGCCTTCTCCGTTCGGCCGCGCCCGGCCGGACTTGAGGAGGGCGGGCGGGCGGGCGCTAGAACAAGCGCATGAGGTGGACGATGCTCGACGGCCTTCCCAGGGAAGACGCCCGGCGCGTGCTCGCAGCCACCAGGCGACGGCGGTTCGGGCGCCGCGAAGTGCTGTTCCACGAGGGCGAACCCGGCGACTCGCTCCACTTGATCGACCGCGGTCGGGTGGCCGTCCGCATGACGACGCCGCTGGGCGAGGTCGCTACCGTAAACGTGCACGACGCCGGCGAGGTGGTGGGCGAGCTCGCCCTCCTCGACACCGCGTCGCGCCGCACGGCGACCGTCGTGGCCCTCGAACCCACCGAGACGCTCAGCCTCCACCGCGACGAGTTCACCGAGCTGCGCCGGCAGCATCCGAGCGTCGACCGCTTCCTCGTCGCCATCCTCGCCGCCGAGGTCCGCCGCCTCTCGCACCTGCTCGTCGAGGCGCTGTACGTGCCCGTGGACCTACGCGTCCTCCGCCGCCTCATGCACGTGGCCGAGATGTACGCCGCGGGCTCGCCCGGCCCCACCGAGGTGCCCCTCACGCAGGAGGAGCTGGCCACGCTGGCCGGCACGTCGAGGGCCACGGTCAACCGCGTGCTGGGTGAGGCGGAGGAGCAAGGAGCGCTCGACGTCCGCCGTGGCCGCATCGTGATCCTCGACGACGCCTTGTTGCGAAGCCGCACCAACTGACGCGAAACGTCGCCTTCGTTACAGACGGCAGCCCGCGGCCCGCCATACCGTGCCCGCAACAGGAGGCGGGAACTCCTACGGCGGATGCGGAGGGTCGGTCGGCGGGCCGACCTTCCGCCGCGCCTGGCGCGTTCGGGCGGTGAACCGGCCGCTGCCGCCCACTCCGGCGTCGACGTCGAGGATGAGGTCGAGGTCGAAGCAGCGCGACAACGCCCCGGCGGTCAGCGCCGTCGCCAGCGGCCCGGAGGCCACGATCCGGCCCTCCCGCAGCAGCAGCGCATGCGTGAAGCTGGGCGGGATCTCCTCGACGTGGTGGGTCACGAACACGATCGGCGGCGTGGCCGGGTCGGCGGCGAGCTGGGCGAGGTCGGCGACGAGGCCCTCACGGGCACCCAGGTCGAGGCCGGCCGCCGGCTCGTCGAACACCCACAGCTCCGCCCGGGCCAGGCGCATGCGGGCGAGCAGCACGCGCTGGCGTTCGCCGTCGGACAGGACGCCGAAGCGCCGGTGGGCAGCGGCTCCGAGCCCGGCGGCGTCCAACAGCGCGGCGGCCTCCGCCAGCAGCGCGGCGTCGGGCGGGTCCCACCACGGGGCGAGTGCGGCGGTGCGCCCGGTGCTCGCCACCTCCAGCGCGGTCAGGCTCGGGTGAAGCGAACGGGTGACGGCACCGCTGGCGACGGCGATCCGCTGGCGCAGTGTGCGCACGTCGGTGCGGCCGAGGCGCTGCCCGAGGACGTCGACGATGCCCGAGCTGGGATGCGCGGCGGCGGTGACCAGCTGGAGCAGCGAGGTCTTGCCCGAGCCGTTCGGGCCGAGAACCACCCAACGGTCGCCGGCGTCGACGGTCCAGGTGATGCCGTCGAGGACGGTGACCCCGTCGCGCAGCAAGCGGGCGTCGACGATGCGGACGGCGGGTCGTGCTGATTCCGGTGGTCCCTTCGGTCCAGCCGGCACCGGGGGAGGGTACCGTTGGGTCTGCTGGGCTCACACGATGGCGGGAGCATGGACGAACCTGAGGAACCGCAGGAACCGCAGCCGCAACCAGAGCCGGCGTCACTGCTCGACCACTTGGCCGGCGCGGGCGATCCTTCGTACGACCCCGACGCCACGGCCGGGTACGAAGCCACGGCCGGGTACGAGGCCGTCGAGCCCGAGCCCGAGTACGAGCCCGACCACGACGAAGCCGAGGCCGAGGCCGAGCCCGAACACGACGACGAGGACGAGGACGAGGACGAGGACGACGAGGACGAGGACGCCAAGAAGCGGCGCGTCCCCCTCAGCACGAAGCTCTTGCTCGTCGGCGCCGCGTGGGTGCTGTTGACCTTCTTCCTCATCGGCGTGTTCAACAAGGACAGCAAGGAGGACGACTCCGTTCGGCTGAGCCAGTCGCCCGGCGCGGCGACGGCGGACGACGAGTCGGGCGAGGACGGTGGCGACGGGGCGGACGGCAGCGATGCGTCCGAGGGCGACGGCGTCGAGGAGGGCGATGCCGACGCCACCGTCGAGAACTACGCGGTCGAGAGGGGCATTGGCGGAACCGCCACCGGCGGCGGCAGCGGCGGCAGCACGGGCACGACCACCGGAGGCGGCACCACGTCCGGTGGGGGATCCTCCACCGGGGGCTCGACGGCCACGACGACCCGCTCCGGCGGCGGCGGTGGGGGCTCGTCCACCAGCACGACGGCCACCACGATGGCTGGTGGCGGCGGAGGTGGCGGTTCTACGTCCACGACATCGCCGTCCGGATCGAGTAGCACCACGGCGACGCCAGGAACGGTGGTCGTGAAGGTGGACCGCGACGGCAATGCGAACGAGTTCCCGAGCGGGCCGATCACGATCGTGAGCGGTCAGGCCGTGCGCTTCGAGAATCAGGACAACGTGACGCACACCCTGACCTTCAACGACCAGAACGCCACGCTCCTCCTCCCCAAAGGCCCCACGGGCTCGGTGACGAAGACGTTCACGCAAGACACCGTCGTGCGCTGTACGGACAGCGGCCACAAGGGGAGCCTCACCATCAACGTCGTCTGAGCATCAGAGGTGCTCGACAGCAGCCGCCTGCACGGCAGGCACGATGTCGTCCCAGTCGGCGCCGGGGCGGCGCGTGACGGTGACGAAGTCGGCGGTGCCGAACACCGAGACCACGCCGTCGATGCCGAGCACCGCGGCGAGGAACGGCGAGGTCGACGCCTCGTCGGGTGAGGACGCGGTGATCGTGTCGGACAGCTTCACGTCGAGGGCGAAGCGGAGCGCGTTCGGGTTCGGGGTCGGCGAGGGGGAGGCGGTGGCCATGGCGCGCATCCTGCCGCATCGACAGGGGTAGGAGGGCGGGCATGGCCGACCCCCGCCTCGAGGACCACGCCGTCGGGCTCGAGCTCCAGATCGTCGAGCTGGTCGAACGCCGTGAGCGTGCCGTCGTGCAAGGCGAGGACGGCGCGGCCCGGCGCATCCAGCAGGAGATCGACGCGCTGCAGGCCGAGCTCGCCACCACCGCCGAGGCGATCGCTTCGTAGCCCGCCGGTTCCGCGACTTGTTTTGTCCCGTGGAACGTGGCGTCAGCCGCCACGTTCCACGGGACAAAACGCCCGGGCTCAGAGGGGTGTGGCGCCGAGGAAGTCGAGCGCGGCGTCGATGAAGCCGAACGCTTCCGGCGTCCGGAAGTGGTCCACGCCCTTGAGCGTCACGAGCCGCGCGTCGGGCAGTGCATCGAGCAGCGCGTCGGGAGGGCCGGCGAAGTCCTGGTCGCCGAGCACCACGAGCACCGGGCACGCGACCCGGGCGACCTCCTCCGGCGCCAGCGGCGCGACGGGGCGGCGCAGGCAAGCCGCGAGTGCCTTCGGGTCGTTGCCGGGCGACTGCGCGAACTGCGCGAACAGCCGCACTGTCCCATGGGAATCTTCGGACGGTCCCGCCTCGATCGCGGCGGCCAGCGCCTCGTTGCCGTCCGCGGGCGCGGCGAACACGCTGCCGGCGACGCCGCCCACGACGATCCGGTTGAAGCGCTCGGGCGAGTGCGACGCGACGCGCAAGACCTGGATGGCGCCGAGCGAGAACCCGATCGCGTCCACGGTGACGCCGGGCTCGGCGGGAAGGGCGGCGGCGACGTCTTCGTGCAGGTCGGCGTAGGCGTCGGGGTCGTACGGCTTGTCGGCCGACCCGTGGCCGAGCAGGTCGACGCCGATGACTTGCCGGCCTGCCTCGGACAAGAGGTCGACCCAACCGGGCTCCCGCCAGTTGCGCTCGAACGACGACGCGAAGCCGTGGACGAGGAGCACAGGCGGGCCTGACACGGCCGAGCACGGTAGCTCGCAGCGCCGCCGGCTGGCCCGCTCAGCCGACGGTGATCGAGCCCGGCCTCGACGACCACCGATACTTGCCGCGCCTTATGGACGCATGTTCGGT
>Ga0299907_10000207_pt1 | contig 25981 bp, 27 predicted proteins | sample RVTome_16_FD_198680 | JGI IMG/M metagenome (GOLD analysis project Ga0299907, IMG submission 198680) | Soil microbial communities from uranium-contaminated site in the Upper Colorado River Basin, Wyoming, United States - RVT152D67 (version 2) ...
CGTCAGCAACCCTTGATACACACCCGGGATCGCCGGGGGGTACCAACTGGTGTCACCGGTCGTGCTGTTCTCGTCGGCCGGCGGATTGACCAGATCGATCCCACTGGCGAGAGCATCGACGGTGCACCGTTGCCAGCCGAGGGACAAGGCGTTGCCCGGGGTCCCGCCGAGGACCGCGACCTCGCCGCTCCCGACGCCTTCGTTCAGGACCTCCGCGAAGCTGTCGCCGAGGGCACACAGGTTCTCACCGACCACGGTCAGATAGTCCTCACCGGGGGTGAGGGCGCCATCCTGATCCGGGAGACCGACCCAGCCTGCCGAGAACGAGACATACGGGATGCCCGCATCGTCCGCTTCCTTGATGGCATCGGCGATGGCCACACCCATGTCGGGATAGCCGACGATGAAGTCGACACCTCTTTGGATCAGGAACCTGATGTCGTTCGCGTGGACGGCGGGATCCGGGTTGAAGTCGGCCTCGGTGGACACGATGGTCCCGATCTCGTCGTAGGTCAGAGCCTGGAGGATGGCCTCCATGTGGCTCACGGCGCGCCAAACGTTGACCGTGTCTCCGCCGCCGTCGGCATAGCCCATGACCGTCTCGCCACCCGTCCCGGTGTCACACTGCTGATTGCTCCAACACTCCATCGCCTTGTCGATGGTGGCTTGATCGAGATCTTGGTTGGCCCGCGCGATGGAAGCCAGGATGATGTTCCAGCTCGCCTCATCCGACGGCGCCACGGGGCCCAGGGCCTTGTCTACCAACGCCTGGTCGGCTTCGGTACTCTCCCCGAAATCAGACAGCGCGCCGGTCCCTGTGGCACCGGTCGGGCTGGGCGTGCCGCCCGGGGTCGGCTCGTCACCTCCACATGCCGCTGCGATCAACGTCAGCACGGCGATGATGCCGATGATCCTGAACCGTTGCATGTTCCTCCTCCCACTGAGTCGATAAGCGTGTTGGTGCCTGATCGATGGGACCGTCACATACCCTCCTCCTTCCAGGCACGTCCCCCTGCAGAAGCGGGGAGGGTCGGCGTCTGCGAGCGATCCGGTCGTCTCCGCTCTCGGATCAGCTGCTCGATGCCCCGGACGATCCGATCGCCCGAAACCAACATGCCTCCGATGATGACCACGCCGAACACGACGAACTGGAGGGCGGTGGGCAGTCCCATCGTCCGCAGCATCTGGTTCAGGCCCGTGAGGAAGAGGGCGGCCGCGAACGTGGACAAGGGGCTGGCCAAACCTCCGGTCAAGGATGCGCCGCCGATCACCACCGCCGCGATCGGGCCCAGGAGATACGTCGAGCCGACGGCGACCCCCGGGGTGCGCAGGAGCCCCGCCAGTGCGACCCCGGCGATGGCGTAGAAGACCGCGGCGACCACGTAGACGAGGATCTGGTTCAGGGTCACCCGGACACCGACGACGTGGGACGCCACCGGGTTGGCGCCCACCGCCTGGAACCTTCGACCGACCGCGGTATAGCGAAGGCCGACGATCAGGAGGATGGTGAGCACGACACCGAGCCAGAAGATGGGGCTGACACCGAGGATGCGGGTCGAGGTCCACTCGGACAACCCGGTCGGCACCGGGCTCTGGACGGGGAATGTGCTCCCGTAGCGATTCACCACTCCCACCACGATCAGACCCACCGCCAGGGTGATGATGAGTCCGTTCAGCTTGAACCCGCCGATCAGGATGCCGTTGACGAGTCCGACCACCGCGGCGGCGACGATTGCGGTGGCGATGGCCACCCAGATCTGCTCGTTGGATCCGTCTCCGACACCGACCATGATCACCGCCGCCAGGCTCATCGTCCCGGGAACGCTGAGGTCGATCCCTCCGGTCATGACCACCAACATCTGGCCGAGGGCGGCGATCCCGAGCACTGCCCCGTAGGGAGCGACGGCGCGCAGCGCGACACCACCCAGGGTCGCCGGGGCCCAGATGGACGCCACGACGACCAGGAGGAGGAGCGCGATGTACACAGGCATGTACCGAGAGCCGACGACGAACGAGGTGAGCGCCGACGAAGGCGCTCGTGCGCCGCTCATGCGCCCCCCGCCGACACCGTGCCGGGGACCGCGCCGGACGACTCGGTCATCCGGCGTCGAGCGACCGTGGCGAGGTTCCGGGCGCGGGTGACGTCCGCATCGAGGACGCCGCCTCGCATCACCGCGCGCCCTGAGACGAACACGCGGTCGACGTTCGACGTGTCCATGCCCCACACCACCGCGCCGATCGGGTCGTTGATCGGGAAGATGTTCGGGCGGTCGGTCCGCAGCACAACGATGTCGGCCTGTTTGCCCGGCTCGATCGATCCGGTCACTCTGCCCAGCCCCGCCGCGCGGGCGCCGTCGACGGTGGCGTGACGGATCACGTCGCGCGTGCTCATGAGTCGGGGCACGCCGGACTTCCCGGCGAGCTTGCGATCGAAGACGGTGGCGTGCTGCATCGAGATCGTCGCCCTCATCTGAGCGAACAGGTCACCCGGGGTCAGCCGCTCTTCGTCGACGCCGAGACCCGGGCGGATGTCGCGGTCGATCAAGGACTGGATCGGCGGCGTCCCGATGTGACCCGCCATCTCGGCCGACGGCGCCAGCGACACCGAGGCCCCGGACGACGCGATCGCCTCGACGTCCTCGTCGTCGAGCGAGCAGTGCACGAGCGTCACGTCCTCCCCGAGGAGGCCGCGCCGGGCGAGCTCGGCGATCGCTCCATACAGGGAGGTCTCCCGTTCGGCGTGTGCATGGATCCGCAACCCGAGCTCGCGTGCCACCGTCCACTCGGGCTCGACGCGTGCGAGGTCGTTCGCGCTGGGCACGGCGGATCCGAACGCGATCGTGGTGAGCGGCCCGGCAGCCTCGGTGAGGCGCGCCATGAGCTGCCGGGTCGCCGGTGCGGTCGATCCCTGGTCCTCGGTGCCGGCGGGCCGGTTATGGACGAAGACCGTTCGCAGCCCGGCATCAGCGTGTGCCTGGAGCGCGGCGTCCACGAGGGCGTCCTCCGACCGGAGCGACCAGTCGACCACGGTGCTGATCCCGGCCTCGACCGCGCCGAGCAAGCCGATCAGCGTCGCCGCATAGACGTCCTCGGGTCGGAACGCGTCGCTCCCTCCCGCCGTCCCGCTGTCCGGCGGCCCCGCGCCGTCGTTCCGGGACAGCGACCTCCAGGCATGACGGTGGGTGTCCACGAAGCCGGGCATGACGATCGTGTCGGTGGCGTCCACGTGCTCGGCGTCGCGGGCACGGAGCCCGATGCCGATCTCGGCGACGGTCTCGCCGTCGATCAGGACGTCCGCGCGGGTGAAGTTCGGTGTCTTCGCGCCCAGCGTGAGGACGCAGCCGCCGCTGAGCAGGGTCCTCGACATCACCTGCCCCCGGACTCGTCCGACCGACTCATCATCCGGTTACCCCCCGATCGCCTCGTACGAGCGATCACTGCCACTTTGAACGACGGTTCCTGCCGTTCAGGCACACTACATATCTTGCCCCCGGTTGGCTAGGCACAAGGTGGGTCGGTCCTTTGCTCACGGGTGTTCCCGAGGTCCGGCCCTGTTCGGCAAAAACGATTGATAAGCGATGCTGCACACACGCTGATCGCTCATCGAGTACTGTCAGCGCCACTGAGCGCTATCGTGCGCGAGAGCTTTCGAGGTGCTGGTGGCCGGCGAGCTGGAAGACATCGGGACGAGGCTCCGAGAGGAGCGAGATCGCGTCGGGATCAGTCAGCGAGAGCTGGCCCGCCGGATCGGTCTCTCGGCCAGCATGATCTCCCAGATCGAGTCGGGTCAGTCCAAGCCGTCGGTGAGCACGCTCTACGACATCGTCACGGAGCTCGGCGTCTCCGTCGACGACATCTTCGGCGCGGGGAACGGCTCGGCGGGCACGCCCGGCACCGAGGACGGCGGCGACCCCGGCGAAGTCACCCATCACGGTCCCATGGTGCGGCTGGAGGATCGACACGTGATCGACCTCGATTCCGGCGTGCAGTGGGAGCGGCTCACGAGCCACCAGCACGAGCACGTGGACTTCCTCCACGTCGTCTACGACGTGGGAGGTTCTTCGGCTTCCGACGAGAAGATGATGCGCCATCCGGGCCGGGAGTACGGCGTGGTGTTGGAAGGACAACTCGGCGTTCAGCTCGGCTTCGACGAGTACGCACTCGGTCCCGGCGACTCGATCGCGTTCGACTCGACCCAGCCCCATCGCCTGTGGAACCTCGGGGACGTCCCCGTCAGAGGGATCTGGTTCGTAGTGGGCCGCGAAGGCTGATCAACCGCTTCGCGTTCGGTAGTAGCCTTCGCAGCCGTGACGGTCGCGGTCGGGGAGACGCTCACGCTGGCGGACGTGGCCGCGGTCGCGGGTGGAGCGGTTGCGACCTTCTCCTCGGACACGAGGGACAAGGTGCTCGCTGCCCGCCGGGTGGTCGAGGACGCGGTGGGCTCGGGCGGGGTCGTCTACGGCGTCACGACGGGATTCGGGGCGCTCGCCAACGTGCGGGTCGATCCCATACAAGCGGCGGATCTACAGCACGGGATCGTCCGTTCGCACGCGACCGCAGTCGGCCGTCACCTGTCGCGCGTTGAGACGCGCGCGATGCTGCTCCTTCGTGCCCACGTCCTCGCGTTGGGTCACTCGGGCGTGCGGCCGGAGCTGATCGATCTGATGGTGCAGATGCTCAACGCGGACGTGATCCCGGCGGTGCCGGAGCAGGGATCGCTCGGCGCGTCGGGTGACCTCGCCCCTTTGGCGAACCTCGCGCTGCCGATGATCGGCGCAGGCGAGGTGCTGACGGAGGTCGGCACCGAGCCCGGGGTGGAGGCGATGAGCCGCGCCGGGCTCGCTCCGCTCACGCTGGAGGCGAAAGAAGGACTCGCGCTCGTGAACGGGACCCAAGGAATGCTGGCGATCGGGGCGCTCGCGGCCGAGCGGCTGTCGACGCTGGTCTGCACCGCCGATGTCGTCGCGGCGATGACGATCGAGGCCGCTCTCGGCACAGACGCGCCGTTCGACGACAGACTGCAGCGCCTCCGGCCACATCCGGGCCAGGCCGCGAGCGCTTCGAACCTGCGCCGCCTTCTTGAGGGGTCGCCGATCCTCGCTTCCCACCGGGACAGCGAGCATCTCGTCCAAGACGCCTACTCGCTCCGATGCGCGCCGCAGGTGCACGGCGCGACACGCGACGCGCTCGGGTTCGCTCGGGGTGTCCTCGAGATCGAGCTGAACGCCGTCTCCGACAACCCGATCGTGCTCCCCGACGACGGGGACATCGTGTCGGGAGGGAACTTCCACGGCCAGCCGGTTGCGGTCGCGATGGATCTGCTCGCGACCGCCACGGTGGGGATGGCGAGCATCAGCGAGCGTCGTCTCTACCGGTTGCTCGACCCGGCGCTCTCGAACGGGCTCCCCCCGTTCTTGGTTCCCGAGAGTGGCCTGAACAGCGGGTTCATGCTCGTGCAGTACACGGCTGCGTCTCTCGTGTCGGAGTCGAAGTCGCTCGCCCATCCGGCATCGGTCGATTCGATCCCGTCCTCCGCCGGGCAGGAGGACCATGTGTCGATGGGGATGACCGCCGCCCGGCACGCACGGGACGTCGTCGCCAACGCGGAGATGGTCCTGGCGCTCGAAGCGCTGGGCGCCGCGCAGGCGCTCGATCTCCGCGCTCCGCTCGAGACCGGCCCGGCGACCGCGTCGGTGAAACGGGCGCTCCGCGACGGCATCCCGTTCTACGAGGCGGACCGGGAGTTCGGCCCCGACATCGCGGCCGCCGTCGAGCTGGTGCGATCCGGCCGGCTGATCTCGGCGGCCGAAGACGTGAGCGGCACCCTCGACTGACGAGCTCAGGCGATCGGTTCGCCGCCGATCACCGTGGCGACGACGGGGTTGTGACCCTGCCGGTACGGCACGTGGGCGAACGAGGGGCCGTCCAGCACCACGAGGTCGGCGCGCTTGCCCGGCTCGAGGGTGCCGACCCGATCGTCGATGCCCAGCACCCAGGCCGGGTTGGCGGTGGCGGCCGTGAGCGCCGCGAGCGGTGTCATCCCGTAGAGCGAGCACGCCATCGCGATCGTCTCGGGCATCGAGCAGACGGGAGACGTTCCTGGGTTCAGGTCGGTCGCGATCGCGAGGGCGGCGCCGGCGTCACGGAGCGCAGCGACGGGCGTCGGCGCCGCCCGGAGGGTGAAGGTCGACGTCGGTAAGAGGACCGCCGCGGTTTGCCCTTCGCCGAGCGCGGCGATGCCCTCGGGACCGATGTGATTGAGGTGGTCCGCGCTCCGAGCTCCCACCGCGGCGGCGGCCTCGGCCGCCCCGCTCGGCCCGAGCTGGTCGGCGTGCACCCTGAGCGGCAGCCTGGCGGCCGAGGCCGCCGACCCCACCCGCTCGAGGTCTGCGAGGGAGAACGCGATGTCCTCGATATAGACGTCGACGGCGTCCGCCAACCCCTCCGCCGCGCTCGCGGGGATCAGCTCGTCGCACGCGGTCGCGACCCAGTCTCCGCGCGACCATCCGTCGGGGATCGCGTGGCACGCGAGCAGCGTCACCGCGCACGTCTGCGGCACCGCCTCGGCCAGTCGCCGGGCGAGTCGGAGCTGGCGCAGCTCGCCCTCCACCGAGAGGCCGTACCCGCTCTTCAGCTCCATCGCGGTGGTGCCATGCGCCGCCATCTCCACAGCGAGCGCCTTCGAGAACGAGAGGACCTCTTCGTCATCGGCCTCGGCGAACATCCTGGCCGAGCGGAAGATGCCGCCCTCGTTGCCGTGGATATCGCGGTAGGACACCCCCGCCAGGCGGGCTTCGAACTCGTCCGCCCTCCAGCCGACGAAGGGCAGATGCACGTGGCAGTCGACGAACCCGGGGACGATCGTGCCTTCGTCGATGCGGCCGAGGGAGACCGGTTCCCAGGGAAGGTCATCGGCGGGCCCGACGAAGACGATCCTGCCGTCGTCGTCCCACGCGATGCCGCCGGGCGAGATGACCGCGGCGGTGGCGGCGGCGCCTCTCGCAGGGAGCGATCCACGGGCGGTCGCGAGTGTCGCCGCCACCGCCGCCCCGCGCGTCATTCGAGAAAGCCTAGTGCCGCGCCCGGGGGCGGACGCACCCGGGACGCATCACTCGGAGGGTGGCGGAGCGACAACCAGCAGGACCACGGCGGGCTCATCCGACGCGTTCCGCATCGTGAGCTCCAGGCCGGCCGGCACCTCGACCGTCTCCCATTGCTTCATGCGGGCCCGACCTTTCCCGACCTGCGCGGCGATCTCTCCGGCGAGCACGAGGACGATCCCGTCCGCGTCATCGTCCCGGATCGGTCCGACCCCTTGTGCTCCTTGGAGGCAGACGATCCCAGACCACAGACGCTCGCTCTCGATCAGCGTCCGCCGTCGTGGTTCGTCGTCGGCGAATTGGACGAGGGTGCGGATGTCGAGCGTTCTCACGGGCGTCAGGGTACCGGTGTCTCCCGATGCATCGGATGGCTACACTGCCGCGTCTGCCTGTGCCCGCCCCGGAAGATGCCCCAGGAGATGCCAAGGAGGCTGCAAGCTGTGACCACGTTCTCGTTCTCCACGGATGCACCCGTGGCGGTGAAGGCCGGCGTGCTGATCCTGCCGGTCTTCCAGGGGCCGGAGTTCGGCCCGGGGGTCAAGGAGACCGGTCTCGAGCAGGCGTATCGCGATGCCAAGCTCACCGGAAAGAAGGGTGAGTCCCTGCTCGTCACCAAGAGGAACGGGGACCGCTTCGCTTCGAACGCCGTCCTCCTCCACGGCGTCGGCGAACGCCGGGACTTCGACGTCCCCGCGATGCGCAAGGCCCTCGGGCGGATCGCCCCGTCGGTCGGCCGCTTCGGGCACGCGGCGACCACGTTCCCTCAGGCCGTGAAGGGCGACGTGCGTGAGGCCACCCAGGCCGCGGCGGAGGGCCTGGGTCTCGGCGGTTATCGATTCGACCGCTACAAGTCCACGAACGAGCACACGCCTCTGTCGAAGGTCACGGTCATGTGGAACAGCAAGGGCGATGCGAAGGCCGGAAGGAAAGCGGTTCGCGAAGCGGAGATCGTCGTGGATGCGGTCGCCTGGGCACGTGACCTCGTCAACACACCCGCCGGCGACCTTCCACCTGCGCAGTTGGCGCGCGAAGCGCAAGCGATGGCGAAGGCAGAGGGACTGACGTGCAAGGTGTGGACGGAAGCCGAGCTCAAGAAGCGCGGTTTCGGCGGCATCCTGGGGGTCGGGCAGGGGAGCGTGAACCCGCCGCGGCTGATCGAGCTGTCCTACAAGGGCGCCGGTGGATCGACCCCGATCGCCCTCACGGGCAAGGGCATCGCGTTCGACTCGGGCGGGCTGTCGATCAAGGACGCGAAGGGCATGGAGACGATGAAGATCGACATGGGCGGGGCCGCGTCGATCCTCGCGACTATGAAGGCGATCGCCCGGTTGAAGCCGAAGATCAACGTGATCGCCGCGATCCCCTCGGCCGAGAACATGCCGAGCGGCTCCGCCCAGAAGCCCGGGGACGTGATCAAGCACTACGGTGGGAAGACGTCGGAGGTCTTGAACACCGACGCGGAGGGGCGGCTCGTCCTCGCCGACGCCCTGGCGCTGCTCGCGGAGAAGAAGCCCGCGTGCATCGTGGACACGGCGACGCTCACCGGCGCGTGCATGATCGCACTCGGCACGGACATCGCCGGCGCGATGGGCAACGACGACGCGCTCGTCGAGGAGATCGTCCAAGCCGGTCGTTCGACCGGCGACTGGATCTGGCCGTTACCGTTGCACAAAGAGTACCGGCGCCTGATCGATTCGAACATCGCCGACATCAAGAACATCGGCGAGCGCTGGGGGGGCGCGATCACGGCAGCCTGGTTCCTGGCGGAGTTCGTCGGCGACGTGCCGTGGGTGCATCTTGACATCGCCGGTCCGGCTTTCTCCGAGAAGGGCAACGACCTGGGGCCGAAGGGCGCGACGGGCGTCCCCGTGCGAGCCCTCGTCCGCTTCGTGCTCGACCGGGCGGCGTGACCAAGGAGGAACGGGCGCCGCGATCCGGGCCGGTCCTGGGCGTCTTCGCGCATCCCGACGACGCCGAGATCTGTGCCGGCGGCGTGCTCGCGAAGTGGGCGGCCGCGGGTCGCGACGTCCATCTGCTGATCCTTACCAATGGCGATCGAGGCTCGCAGGATCCGTCCCAGGACCGGGGGGAGCTGGCCGCCACCCGGGTCCGAGAGACGGAGGACGCGGCCGAGGTGCTGGGACTTGCGAGCGTCCGGATCGGGTCGATCTCGGACAGCGAGCTCCAGAACACCGAGGAGGTGCGCCAGGGCGTTGTGCGCCGGATCCGAGAGGTCCGCGCGGAGACCGTGGTGGCGTGCGACCCGACGGCGGTGTTCTTCGAGAACAGGTACTACAACCACTCCGATCACCGCGCCTCCGGCTTCGTCGCGCTTGACGCCTCCTACCCCGGGAGCGGGAACCCGCACTTCTTCCCCGAGCAGCTCGCCGAGGGCCTCGAGACGAAGGACGTCTACGACCTCTGGCTCGGATGGACGAACGAGCCTAACCACGTCGAGGACATCTCCGGCTTCCTCTCGACGAAGGTGGCGGCCCTGGCGAAGCACGACAGCCAGCTGGTCGATGGGATCCGCTTCTTCGAGGATTTCCTGGCCAAGGACGCCGTCGAGGCCGGAGAGAAGATCGGCGTGGAGCACGCCGAGGAGTTCCGGGTCCTCGATCTCAGCTAGGCAGGCAACCTGCCGACCGCGACGACCACGTCGTGGAAGTCGTTGAGCGGGTCCGGGAAGCGGTCCGCGAAGGTAGTCCGGGCTCGCTCGAGGAACGATGCCCAGCTCGATTCCCCGAGCATGTTCCGGGCGAAGCGACCCACGGCCCAGGTCCCCAAGCCCTCGACGAGATCGTCTCGTGGATAGGTCCACTGATAACGCTTCCGCTCCGTTCGGATGTGTCGGAATCCGGCCTTGCGGAACGCGTCCTCGATCGCCTGCGGGTTCTTGAAGCGGTTGTGGCCCGGGGCGGCCCCCGCGTAGGCGGGAGCCAGCAGATCTCGGGGGATGACGGTCTCGATGAGCTCGATCCAGGTGTCCTGGAACGCGTCCTTGCCGTCCGACCACGTCGTGAAGCCGATCCTGCCACCCGGCGCGAGGACCCGCGTGATGTCGAACAACGCCGTCTCGACCTTGGCGAACTGCGCGAACACGAAGTTGCCGAGGACCACGTCGAACGTCCGGTCGCGGAAGGGCAGATCGAGAGCCTCCGCGGCCACGATGGGCAGCGACGGGCGCTCGCGGTGCGCCACCGAGAGCATGCCCAGCGAGCGGTCGATCCCCACGACCTTCGCGCCGGTGCGCACGACCTCGTCCGCCGCCGCGCCCGTGCCCGTTCCGACATCGAGCACCCGCTCTCCTTCGCCGATGGCGAGCGCGCCGACGAGGTCGCGCGCCGCCTCCGCGAAGCGGGGTGCGTGCACGCGTCCGTACGTCTCCGCGACGTCGTCGTAGGAACGCCAGTCCTCCATCCGCGCAGCCTACCCGGTGCATGCCGGACGCCCGGAGGCAGTCTCCGAGAGCGCCACGGATAGACTCCCGCGCGATGCGAGCGTGATCGGGGTCGCGGGCGTCATGGCCGTTGTCCTGGCCGAGGCGATGGCCGGGGCGACGCTATTCCTGTGGCTGAGTCCGCTCTGGACCGAGGTGAAGCAGGGTTTCTTCAAGCTCCTCGGCGCGATCCTCACGGTCCTCGCCGTCCTCACGTGGCTCTCGGTCGAGTCGGCTGTCGTCGATCGGTACTCCTCCGGCGGCGCCCTGCGTGCGACGACGATCGCGGCAGCGGTGGCCACGGCACTCTGGACGGTGCTGCTGTTCGCGCGTCAGCCGGCGGCGTCCCGTGTCGTGGGCCTGCTCAGCGTGCCCGCATGGCTCGCGGTGCTCGTCTGGATGGGTGGCGCCGGCCGCCAGTCCTATCCGCTCGCCCTCTTCCAGCTGGCGGCCGGCGCCGGCTTGCTGGGAGCGGCGACGGACGGTCTGCTCCTCGGCCACTGGTACCTGACCGATCGGAAGCTGCCCCGCGGCCCGATCGACCGGGTGACGACGATCCTGCTGGTGGCAGTGGTCGGGGCCGCCATCGCCGTGATCAGCGCGGGGTTCTCGGGCGTCGAGACGTCGACGTCGATCAACCCGCTGCTCACCGCAGGTGCGTTGGCCCCGTGGATCGCGCTCGGCATGGTCTTGGCCACGGCCCTGATAGCCGGGCTCGTGAAAGCGGTGCTCAAGGGTGAGCGGGCCTCGGCCGTGCAGGCCGCAACCGGCTTCTACTACCTCGCGGTGGTGACGGCGTTCACCGCCGAGGTGGCCGTCAAGACTCGGTTCCTCGACACCTCCTTCGGGCCTGTCACCCCAGGCTGATGCCGATCGTCGCGATCGTCGTTGGCGCGCTCGCGCAGGCGTTCGTCTGGCGGCTCGTCGCGAGGGATCGGCTGCCGTTCTGGCCGACGGTCACGACGACGTTCGCCGTGCTCGGGCTCGTGTCGCTCGTCGTCGGCGAACCGTCCTGCTGCCGCGAAACGACGACGGCGGAAGCATCAGCGATCGGCGCGGCGTCAGGACTCCTGCTGTTCGGTGCGACCCGGGTGGTGATCGATCTCGCGACGCGACATGACGTCCTCAGGCGTTCCGTGGCGGCCGTATATCGGCGCGAGGAGGAAGCGAGCACCCTGACGGTCGCCGTTCTCACGCTCGCGATCGTCGTTCCGGGGGAGGAGTTGTTCTGGCGAGGACTCGTCTTGCCCGAGCTCGGCGCGGCCACCTCCGTCGCCTTGGGTGCGATGCTCGCGTGGGCCGCCAGGCTGGCCGTGGATGCCGCGTGGGGAAGCATCCCACTCCTTGCCGGGGCGGTGGTCGGCGGAGCGCTCTGGACCGGCCTGGCCGTGTGGAGCGAAGGAGTGGCATCGCCGATCGCCAGCCATCTCGTCTGGACGGGCCTGATGCTCGTGTGGCCGCCCCGCGCGGCTCGTGGCAAGGTGCGTCTGTGAGCTTCCTGTCGACGGCGGTGCAATCGGTGCTGGAGCAGGGCCAGTTCTGCTACGTGGTGACCTCCGCGCCGAGCGGTCCGCACTGCACGCCGCTGGTGTTCGCCTACTCGGGTGGCAGGTTGTGGCTGACCACCTCTCGACGCTCGGTGAAGACGCGGGCGTGGAGAGCGGATCCTTCCGCGGCGGGCCTCGTTCGCCAAGGGGAGCTCGCGGTCTCGTTCACCGGCGAGGCGAAGCTCTACGACGCGCTCGATCGCAACACGTGGGGGGACGCGGTGGCGGGTGCGACCTCGATCGCGCGAGCCACCGCCGCCTTCAGCAAGAAGAACGCGCGGTTCTTCGCCGGATACGCCTTCGACGCCAAGCAGGTGCCGTTCGCGTGGACGCCGCCCGGCAGGGTGTTCGTCGGCATCGAGCTGGACCGGACCGCCCTCGTCGATGAGGACGGGGTTCAGGAAGGGAGGGGTCGCTGGGGCGGCACCTCCACGTCGCACGAGACCTTCCGGCGCTCCACGAAAGGCGAAGATCCCTTCTCTGCGCTGCCTCGCGAGGTCAGGCAACCCCTCGGTACGGACGGCGTCGGCGCTCTGACGCTCGTCGGAGAGCGCGGCCCCGTCGTCGTCCCAGTGCGCTGGCGGGCGGACACCTACGCCCTGTACGCCTCCTTGCCGGCAGAGACCCTTTCGCTGGCCGCTGCGGGCCCGGACGTGCCGGCCGCCCTCACCGTCGACGAGGCGTCCGAGTGGCGCGCTCGCGACATGGTCGGCGCGATGGTGCAGGGCACGGGATCGATCCACGTCCTCGATGAGCTCGGGAGCGGCGCGAAGTCGGCCCGGGCGCTGGCAACCGAGATCGACCGTGACGCGGAGACGCTGGTGCGGCTCGCGCCGTCTCGGGTGGTGTGGTGGCGCGGCTGGTCCAGCGGCAGTGCCGACATCGGATGAGCACGACCGAGTTCTCGGTCGAGATCGACGCTCCCCCCGAGCGGGTCTGGGAGGTCGTGAGCAACCCGGCCAACATCCCGCACTGGGAGCGCCATGTGGTGAGTGTGCGGGTGCCGGACGGAGGACTCGGCGTCGGCACCACGTATTCGGTGGTGATGGCCTTCATGGGCGTCCGCATCAGGGTTCGCGGCGAGATCTTGCGATGGGAGCCTCCGTCCCACGCGAAGATCAGGTTGCGCGGACCGCTCGATGCCACGGTCGACACGTCGGTCGGACGGCTCCCTCGCGATCGAAGTCTGCTCCGTCACGAAGTCACCTACCGGTTCCGAGGGCCGCTCGGTCGACTCGTCGCCGCCGGACTCAATGCGGTCGGCGGAGCGCAGCTCGGGATCCGTCACGGGACCCTCGGACAGAAGCGCCAGATCGAGGCCGGCGCCTAGTCCTTTCCCCTTCCGACGTTTCGCCTCTTGGTCCGGCGCCGGAGCCAGTTGACGCTCCATCCGATCACGAACCCGAGCGCGGCTGCGATGCCGATCGGCAAGGCGGTCGCGATGTCCCAGTCCCAGAACAGGAAGTCGATGTTCGCCTCGTCGAGGTTCTGAAGGACGAAGACCACGAGCAGGAGGGCGGACGTGCCGAGCGCGACGGACCTGAAGCCTGCGTTCTCCCGCCGGTACTCGAAGGTCGGCTTCCCTTCCGAGACGGCGTCGTTCGGATCTTCCTGTTCGCGTCGCACGCTGGAATCCCTGGGCCCTCTGACGGTGAGCCTTCTGACGGTCAGCGACGATTGTCGCATGATGGCTCGCTGATGAAGCTGGGTCGAGGACTGGGCCGGATCGCGTGGGCGGCCGCGCTCGCCGCGGGGGGAGCGGTGATCGGCCACGCCGCCCTGCGTACCGAGGATGGCCGGGAGCTCGACGAGAACCTGTTCAAGGCCGCGAATGCCGAGCACGGCGAGACCGCCGATCGGTTCTTCGGCGGGATCACCGAGCTCGGGTCGTTCTACGCGGCGATCGCGGCAGCCGGCGCGCTCGCGCTGGCCGGCCGCCGCCGTGAGGGCGCCCGCGCCCTGGCGGGCGCGGGCGCCACCTGGGCGATCCTGCAGGGAGCGAAGCGCCTCGTCGACCGCCCTCGGCCGTTCCTGGCGTCGCCGGAGAGCACCCGCCGGATGATCGCGGAGCCGCACGGGACATCGTGGCCCTCGAGCCATCCGGCGGTGCTCACAACGTTCACGCGCGTGGCCGCGCGCGAGCTGGGCATCGGGGCCTTCGGCCGGGTCACTCTCAGCGCGCTGGACGCCTCGGTCTCCGCCTCCCGCGTCGCCCTCGGCGTCCACTATCCGAGCGACGTGGCGAGCGGCCTCTTGTTCGGACGCGCCGTCGCGCGGCTCTGGCCGCACACCGCCCACCGATAGACTCGCCCGCGATGTTCGAGACGATCGCGTCCGTCGGCTGGCCCGTCCTCGACCGCTTCCGGTTCGGAGACCCGATCGCGATCTCCCCGCACGGCCTCGGCATCGCGGTCGGATTCATGACGGGAGCGTGGTTGTTCACGAAGCTCTCCGTCCGGCGTGGCATCCCCGAAGGTCTCGCGAGCTCCATCGTGTTCTGGTCGGTGGTCGGCTCGCTCGTCGGCGCCCGGGTCGCCTACGTGATCGCGCACGTCTCCGAGTTCGCGAGCCCGCTCGACTGGTTCAAGATCTGGGAGGGCGGGATCTCGCTCCTCGGCGGGATCGCGGGAGCGACGATCGCGAACGCGGTCAACATCAAGCGGCAGGAGTACCGATTCCGGTTCTTCCAGGTGGCGGACACGATCGCTCCGTGCCTCGCGTTGGGCATCTCGATCGGTCGCATCGGGGACCTGATCATCGGAGACCACCTCGGCAAACCGACGTCATGGCTCCTCGCGTGGACCTACGAAGGAGGCACCCTCGCGCCGCCGTTCTCGTGCAGCGGTGACACGTGCACGGCCACCCTCCGAGGAGGATTCGTGGAGACGATCGATCGGGCGGGGGCGACCCTGTCCGACGCCGCGGGCAACGTCATCGCCCGTGGCATCGGAGTCCACCAGACGGCCCTCTACGACATGTTGCTCGCGGGGATCCTCTTCGCGTTCCTGTGGTGGTTCATCCGTTCGCCTCGGCGGGAGGGCGTGGCGACCCTCGCATTCGGACTGTCCTACGGGTGCATCCGGCTGCTCGAGGACTCTCTCCGGATCGACAAGCGTTTCGGACCGTTCACGGGGTCGCAGTGGACGGCGCTCACCGTCGCGATCGTGGCGAGCGGGCTCCTGATCTACTGGGCCGTCTCCAAACGACCCGCGCCCACGACGCCCGGCCGAGGAGATCCGACGCCGAACGACGCCGAGGCGGCCGTCACGTCCTGACCTCTGCCCCGCGAAGCGTCCGGACCCTCACCGACCGTCCAGATACGACTGGCCGACCTCTAGGAGCTTCTGGTGCGTGGCACCGTACGCGTCGGCGCGCGGGAGATACTTCTTGGCCACCTTGGCGAGGATCGTGTAGTTCGGGTCCACGACGTTGGCGACAGGCGATTCGCTCACCTGGGTGAGCAGCTGGTACGCGTCGAGTGACTCGAGGCCGTACTCCTCGCCCATCCACGCGATGAGGTCGGCGTGCGCGATCCGGAACGCGTCCTCCAGCGGTCGGGCGGATCCCGTCGACATGATGTGCGTGTCGCTCTCGATCCGGGGCCACGGCGTCGGTCGGCCTTTCACGAGATCGATCGCGATCACGGTGTCCATGGCCGCCTCGACGGCGACCCCGCAGGTCTCCCCCTCGCCTTGTCGGCAGTGTCCGTCGCCGATCGAGAACAGCGCGCCCTCCACGTTGACACCCAGGTAGCACGTGACGCCCGCTCGCATCTCGGGTGTGTCCATGTTGCCTCCATGGGCGTCGGGCACGAGCGACGATCGTGCCTCCAGCGCGGCCGGAGCAACCCCGACGGTCCCGTGCATCGGATCCAGTGGAAGCGTCGCGACGTGATCGCTCTCGATCGCCCGGTAGGCGACGGTCCGAGCCACCCGGTCGACCTCGTAGATCCAGACGCGCTCCGGGAGCGGCTCCTGCAGCATGGCGGTCTGGTGGGTGGACGTGAGCGCACCGAACAGCGGCACCGTGCACGAGGCCGCCCAATCCCTCGACGGCTCGATGGACACGAAGTGGATCGCGAGCGTGTCCCCGGGCTCCGAGCCTTGGACGAGGAATGGGCCGGTCTGCGGATTCACGAAGGGGAACTCGATCACCCGCGAGACCCAGTCGTCGGGCCCGCGCACCTTCCCGCCGAAGGCGTCCTCGGTCCAGAGCTCCAGGATGTCCCCGGGCTTCACCGTCCGGACTGCCGGCACCCCTCCGAACGTCCACGCGAACTCGGAGGGCTCGGGCCGGTAGGCGAGCACATCCATCAGACAGATGCCGCCGTCACCGAGCCATGAGCTGGAGCGGCTTCCCCACCTTCGACTTCGTGGCGCGAACGACCGCCTCGGCCGCCTCGCGCAAGGCGGCGCCGGCGGGGGAGTCGGGGTCGGAGACGACGATCGGCACACCCTCGTCCCCTCCCGCCCGCAGGTCGGAGATCAGTGGGATCTGTGCCATCAGCGGCACGCCGAGGGTCTCGGCCGCCTCGCGGCCACCGCCCTCACCGAAGATCGTCTCGCGCTCGCCGCAGTGCGGGCACACGTACCAGGACATGTTCTCGACGACGCCCAGCGGGCGCAGGTTCGTGCGCTCGGCCATCTTGCCGGCTCGCTCCGCGACCTTCCGCGCCGCGTCCTGCGGAGTCGTCACGACGAGCATCGAGGCGCCGGGGATGAACGAGGCCAGCGAGATCGAGACGTCGCCCGTCCCTGGTGGCAGGTCGCAGAGCAGGAAGTCGAGGTCTCCCCACCAGACGTCGCCGAGGAACTGCTGGATCGCCTTGTGCAGCATCGGGCCGCGCCAGATCACCGGCGTCTCCTCGGGTACGAAGTGACCCATCGAGATCACCTTCACGCCGTGGGCTTCCAGCGGCAGGATCATGTCGTTGAACCCGACCGGCTTGCCGAGAGCGCCGAGCATCCGCGGGACGCTGAACCCCCAGACGTCCGCATCCAGCACACCGACCGAGCGGCCGGCCTTCGCCAGGGCGGCCGCGAGGTTCACCGTGACGCTGGACTTGCCGACGCCGCCCTTGCCCGAAGCGATCGCGATGATGGTGGTCTGCGGCGGGAACGAGATCGTGGTCTCCGGCGCCGCGGGGGCACCGCCGCGGAGCCCCGTGACGAGCCTTTCCCGCTCCTCCGTGCTCATCGGCGTGAGCTCGACGTCGACGCGCTCCACGCCTTCGAGCGGCTGGACGGCGGCGGTCACGTCGCTCGTGATCCGGTCCTTGAGCGGGCATCCCTCGATGGTGAGGAGGACGTGAACGCGGACGATGCCACCATCCACGTCGACTGACTTCAGCATGCCGATCTCATCGATCGGCCGGCCGATCTCCGGATCCTTGACGCCCTTCAGCACCTCGCGGACCTGTGCTTCCGTGGCCACGGGCTCTCCTCCTCCAGCTTCTTGCCGGCCTTGGGCCGTCTAAGCTCTGGTTGACACGGTGCGAACCGTGCAAAGCCCATCGTACGAGATGCGTGGATGAACGAACCCGCCCCGATCGAGATCCACAAGGCCCTCGCGGACGACACCCGCTACCGGCTGTACCGCTACCTGCGCCTGTCCGGGCGGGCAGTCCCCGTCCGTGAGCTCGCCACGCGGCTCGGCCTTCACGCCAACACGATCCGGCCGCACCTGCGTCGCTTGGTGGATGCGGGCCTCGTCGCGTCGGAGACGCGACGAGGCCCGTCGGCGGTCGGCCGTCCGCAAACGGTCTACACGGCGATCGCGATGGACAACCGGGAAGGTCGCGACCATCGGCTGCTCGCAGACATCCTCGCCACGCTCATCAAGGGGACGCGCGCACGCCTGGGTGCCGAGAACCTCGCCCGTGAATGGGGTGACTACCTCATGACCCGGCACGCCCCACCACCGGGCGCACGGCGCCCTGGACCGAACCTGGCCGCCCTTCGAGACGCGCTGGCAGAAGCCGGGTTCGATCCTCGGTTCCGCCGCCGGGGGAACCGAACGGTGGAGATCGCGTTGCGAAGCTGTCCGTTCCGAGACCTGCTCGAGGAGCACCGAGAGCTCGTGTGCACGGTGCACCGCGGACTCCTCGAGGGCATGTTGGAGGGATCTCGCCCTCGGCTCCACCTGCGCTCGTTCGAGCCGCTCGCCGATCGGGGTTCCGTCTGCCGTCTCGTCGCCGGAGCGTGATCCGGAGCGGATCCGGCGCGGGCTGAAGTTCATCGCTGGAACGACCGATGGGACAGAAGGGTATGTCCGACTCAGCCCCTCCACGGCTCTACCGTGGATCGCTCGAGACGAGGTGTGGCGCAGTGGAGAACACGGATTCCGCCGTGGCGGAGTTCGACGGCTGGCTCAAAGACCTGATGGACGGTCATGGGTCGGACCTGCACGTCAAGGTCGGTTCTCCGCCGATGATCCGACTGCCGGACGGGCTGCAGCGGATGGATCGAGATCCGATCACGCCGGTCGAGACCGGGGCGATCGCCGATTCGATCATCCCGGCCGACCGCAGGGAAGCGTTCGACAAGCACGGTGAGATCGACTTCGCCTACTCACTCAAGGACGTCGGTCGCTTCCGCGCGAACGTCTTCAAGCAGCGGGGTTCGATCTCGATGGTGCTCCGACGCCTCCGGTTCGGCGGTCCGACGTTCGAAGAGATGGGCCTGCCCTCGGCGGTGCGGGACCTCGCCGAGGAACATCGAGGCTTGATCCTCGTGACGGGGCCGACCGGCTCGGGCAAGACGACCACGCTCGCCTCGATGATCGGCCATATCAACGAGACCAAGCCGGTCCACATCGTGACGATCGAGGATCCGATCGAGGTGCTGCACCGGGATGCGATGGCCTCGATCAATCAGCGCGAGATCGGGAACGACACGCAGGACTTCCACGCAGCGCTCCGGGCGGCGCTCCGGCAGGACCCCGATGTGATCCTGATCGGCGAGATGCGTGACACCGAGACCGTGCGAGCCGCGATCCAGGCCGCCGAGACGGGGCACCTCGTCTTGTCCACGCTCCACACCGTGGACGCCACCGAGACGGTCAACCGTGTGATCGACTTCTTCCCTCCGTACCAGCAGAAGCAGGTCCGCCTCGCGCTCGCGGGGACGCTGCGGGGCATCATCTGTCAGCGGCTGGTCACCACGGTGGACGGAGGACGGACCCCCGCGCTCGAGATCCTCGTGAACAACGGCCGGATCGCAGAGCGGATCGTGGACCCGGAGCGGACGAGCGAGATCAAGGACGTGCTCGCCGACGGGCACTTCTACGGGATGATGACGTTCGACCAATCGCTCCTGATCCTCCTCCAGGAAGGGAGGATCACGACGGAGGCAGCGTTCCAGGCGGTCTCCAGCCGCCACGACTTCGAGCTCGCGATGCAGCAGGCGGGGCTCGCCGTGCCTGCCTGATCCTCAGGCCGTCGCGCTCTTCCTCCCGGATCGGACGAGACCGATCGCGATCCCGGCGCCGAGCGCGATGCCGAGCAAGCCCGTTGCCGTGAGCAACCCAACGGGGAGCCCTGCATCGGTCGCCACCACACGCGTGACGGGCTTGGTGTCCGGTTCGAACGGTTGGACCGAGACCACCTCGGCGTTGCCGGCGCCCTTCCCGTCACCGACGACGATCGCGCCGGTCATGCCGGGGTGGTAGTTGCAGGCGAACGGGTAGATCCCTGCGTCGTCGAACCTCACGGTGAAGGTGTCGCCTTCGATCATGTTTTCGAAGTGACCCCACTGATTGCCACCCACGTTGTGGGTGACCCCCTGGTCCGTGTTCGCGAACGTCACAGACGTCCCCGCATCCACACGGGTCACGGTCGCCGTGAAGCAGGCATCGAGCATCCGGACCGTCGCGTCCTTCTCGCCGGTCGCGTCGTTCTGGGTGACGCCGCTGTGGCAACCTCCACCCGCCAGCGCTGCGCCGGGTATCCCGAGGACGATCGTCGCAGCGCCTAGGACCATGCAGAGGAGCATCCCTCGCCTCATGCCGATCCCTCCTCGTCGTCCGATGCCCCTGTTACACCGGACAGGGTCAGGTGGTTCCCCCGGACGAGGCGATCCGAAGAGCTTCGGCCTTGGATAGCGAGGTCTCCAGGCGCATCGTGTAGGGACCGTCACGCCAGAGGAGCACGTTGCCGTCCACGCGGACGTACACCATGCCCTCGCTGGTGAGCAGCTCGAGCAGGTGCGTGCCTCTCGTCCAGAAGTAGTCGACCGCTTCGACGGTCTCGAACTTAAGGACGCCCGTGTCCTCGTAGACCTCCTTCGAGGCCAGGTTTGCGTCGCCCTCGAAGATCATCAGGACTGCTCCGAAACGCGTACCCGAGATCTTGGGGAGGTCTGGTCGCGCTCGCCACCCCAGCGTGACTCGCGCCACCTCCCCCACCTCCGTGAAGACCTTGTCGGCCCAGACGCGATCCGGCCGACGGAGACGCTCGGAAATCGGGACGTCCCGTCCGAGCAGGACTCCCGCTTCCCGCAGGGTGATCGGCCCGCCCGTGGGAGCGATCGAAGGGGTCGGCAGGACCCCGGGACGGTTCGGCGTGACCTCCAAGACGACCCCACCCAGGTCGATGACGATCTTCGCGGCCACCGCAGCCCCGGTCAGCAGAAGCACGGTCGCAGCGGCGATGAGCAAGATCCGCTTACGCCGGGACAGCGGGAGCCGGACCACGCCCGGACCCATGCCCGACGCGGCGCGGGCCATGACCGCTGGTGCGAGATCTGGTGCGGGCGGCCATCCGATCTCGAGCGTGGACAGAGCCGCGCCGAGGTCGTCGTCATTCATCGAACGGAAGCGTTCCGTCATGCCGGCTCCTCCAGCACGGCGCGCAAGCGCGCCATCGCTCTCGAGAGCCGGGACTTGGCCGTGCCAAGTCGGACGTCGAGGACGTCCGCCGTTTCGCTCTCCGAGAGCCCGAGCAGGAACCGGTACCCGATCACCTCGCGGTCCGCCGGCGACAGTCGGTTGAGAGCAGCGACCAGCACCTCTCGATCCTCTTTCGCGAGGGCCGCGGTCTCCGGGGACGGGGCCGCGTCCCCGTCGGAGACCGCGGCCGTGCGCAGGGCTAGGCCCTGGCGGCGACGCATCGACCGCGCGCGGTTCCGGGCCTCGTTCGCGACGATCTTGAGCATCCACGGTCGGAACGGAGAGTCCGGCCGGAACCGCGGAAGCGCGTAGTAGGCCTTCACGAATGCCTCCTGAGCCGAATCCTCTGCCTCGGCGTGGTCGCGCGTGACGAGCCAGGCGACACGGAAGGCGATCTGTCCGTACCGCTTCACCAGGTCCTCATACGCAGCGTCGTCGCCCTCGCGGGCCCGCCGTGCGAGCTCTGCGTCCTCCAGTGGTCGGCCCTCCACGGGAGCTCTTCCGTTCACGGTTGTCTACACCGCTTCGCGCCTCGCGGTTCCCGTGTCACCAACCGACGGAGTCGAAAACGCCCGAAGTGACGGCCCGACACCCAGCAGGGGGACAACCGGTGCCCCCCGGGGGCTATCCGGTCGACGGTTTGCCGTCGCCCTTCGCCTGATCAGCGACCGCGACGATCCCGGCAGCGAGGCCCGCGAGCTCCATCGGCACGACGATCTTGGATGACGAGGAGCCGCCGATCTGTTTGAGCGCATCCAGATATTGCAAGGTCATCGTCTTCTGATCCGCCGTGGACGCTTGCCGGTTGATGGTCTCGAGAGCGAGGGCGAAGCCTTCGGCACGAAGGATCGCCGCCTGCCGCTCTCCTTCGGCCGTCAGGATCGCGGACGCCTTGCTTCCCTCGGCGTTCAGGATCGCGGACGCCTTGTTGCCCTCCGCGACGGTGATCGCGGCGGACTTCGTTCCGTCGGCTTCGAGCACGATGGCTCGGCGGGAGCGCTCGGCCGACATCTGCCGCGTCATCGCCTCTTGGACGCCGGGTGGCGGGATGATCTCTCGGATCTCCACGTTCGTGACCTTCACGCCCCAGCGTTCGGTCACCTCGTCGAGCTTCTGTCGCAGGATCTGGTTGATCTCGTCGCGTTTTGCCAGCACGTCGTCGAGAGGGATGTCGCCGATGACCGCTCGCAGCGTGGTCGAGGCGAGCGCCTGGGCAGCGCCCGCGAAGTTCCCGACCTGCACGACGCTGTCCGCGGGGTTGACGACCTTGTAGAACGTGATGAAGTCCACCGCGATCGGTGCGTTGTCCTTCGTGATCGAGTCCTGACGCGGGATCTCCAGGAAGAACTCGCGGAGATCCACCTTCACTCCCTTGTCCACGATCGGGATCAGCAGGATCAGGCCGGGCCCTTTCACCGCGAGCAGGCGACCCAGCCGGAACACCACCAAGCGTTGGAACTCGGGAACGATCCGGATCGCGTTCGCCAGGAACAGGATGACCAGGATGATCGCGACGGCCAGGCCGATGAATGCAGGGTCGGTGAAGTCCATTAGTTCCCTCCTCGGGCCGGCAGGACGCCGCCGGTGGGCGCGTGCTCGGATCCGAGCTGCTCGACGGTGAGCACGAGTCCGTCGAGCCTGGTCACGCGGATCCTCGAACCGTCGGGGATGGAGCCACCCGCCGATCTGGCCTTCCACTCCTCGGCCGCCACGCGGACGACGCCCTCGGGGTCGAGGCCGCCGGCGAGCACGACGCCCTCCCGGCCGACGACGGCCTCCGGTCCCTGCGCGGGAGGGAGATGGCGCATCGCGAGTGCCTTGGCGACTACGAAGCCGAAGAACAGGGCCATGAATGCGGCGACTGGAACGATCGTGAACGGCGAGACACGGACGCCGCCGGAGGGGTCGAAGAGGAAGAGCCCGCCCAGGACGAGAGACGCGATCCCGGCAGCCGACCAGATCCCGAGACCGGGCACCTTGAGCTCGACCACGAAGAACACCACGGATGCCACGAGCAGCGCGATCCCGATCAGCCGGACGGGGAGGAGTCCGAACGACGCGACCGCGGTCAGCAGCAGGATCGTGCCGATCGTGCCGCTGAAGACGTGCCCCGGCACTATCAGTTCCAGGACGATCAGCGCGAGACCGAACCAGAAGAAGATGAACGCGAGGTTGGGGTCGAACAGGTCGTGGAGGAAGCCCGCGCCGGGGGTCATGTCGACGTCCTGGATCGAAGCTCCGGCCGTCGCCAGTGTGGCGGTACCGCCGTCGACGGTCTCCACGACCGTGCCGTCGACCTCCGCGAGCAACGCTCGCTCCGAGTCGGCGATCAGATCGATGACGTCGCCGTCGAGGGCCTCCTGGGCCGTGATGCTCTTCGACTCGGTCACGAAGGTGGAGGCGAGCTCGGCGTTCCGGCCCCGCTGCTCGGCGAGGCTGCGCATGTAGGCGGCGGCGTCCTCCTCGATCTTGTCGGAGAGCGTGACACCGCCGATCCCCACGGGGGTCGAGGCGCCGACGTTGGTGGCAGGCGCCATCGCAGCCACATGGCAGGCCATCAGGATGAATGCGCCGGCCGAGGCCGCGCGAGCTCCCTCCGGGGCGACGTAGCAGACCACGGGCGTCGGCGATGCCTGGATCGCCTTGACGATCTCCCGCATCGAGGAATCCAGGCCACCGGGGGTGTCGATCGTGAGGAGCACGCCCTCTGCGTTGTCCGCGCCCTCGATCCCGTTGCGCAGGTAGTCGGCCACGAAGGGGTCGACCACGCCGTTCAGGGAGAGGCGGATCACCGAGGCCCGGGCCGGCTGGGCCGAGGCACTGGAGGCGAGCCCGGCGACCAGGAGCACGGCGCCGAGCAGCGTTCGGGCGGTCCTCGACCCTTGGATCACCGTCAGCGATCTCCTGGTCAGCGCTCCGGGCGCAGATCCGTTTCCTGTGTTGCGTCAGCCTACTCCTCTCGGTTCTTTGGCCGGTGCCTTGGTCGGTCCCCGGCGGTTCGGGCAGTTTCCGTCCCAGCGCAACCGTGCGAATATCAGGGGGCAAGGGTTCGCAAGCTTCGACCCCCGAAGCCGCCGTATACCGAGAGGAACCGAGTGGACGCTCGGCACGAAGGCCCGCTTCTCCCAAGGGAGGAGCAACAACTGATGGAGGGTCTGCTCAACGGTGACGACGACGCGATCCGCGCTCTCTACGCGAGGTTCGGGCGCCCCGTGTACTCCCTGGGGATGCGGCTGCTCGGCTCGAGAGAGGCCGCCGAAGAGCTCGCCCAGGACGTCTTCCTCATGGCGTGGCGTAAGGCCGCGCGGTTCGATCCGGCGCGGGGACGCCTGTCCACCTGGCTCATGACGATCGCGCACAACCTCGCCGTCGACCGACTCCGCCGTGAAACCGGCGCTCGTCGACCCATCCTCGTCTTGATGGACGAGGTGCCCGACGCTCCGGGAGCGAGCGAGGAGGACGTTGTCGAGGAACGAGACGCCGCGACCCGAGCTCTCGCATCCCTGACCGACGCCGAACGAACGCTGCTGACCAGGGCGTACTTCCGCGGCCTGACCGCGAGAGAGATCTCGGAGTCAGACGGGATCCCGCTCGGGACCGTCAAGACGCGGCTCCGCACGGCGATGATCAAGGTCCGCCGGGCGAACGAGGGCAAGGAGACTCCGTGAATTGCCTGACGGTTCGCGAGCGTCTCGCCGAGCACGCACTCGGCGTCTTGCAGGACGGGGACGCGTCGTCCGTCGATCGCCATCTCGAGTGGTGCGCGGCGTGCCGGAAGGAAGCGGGAGAGCTCCAGCGGGCGGCAGCGACGCTCGCCTACTCCGTGGCGCCGGCCGAGCCGCGGGCAGAGCTCGAGGAGCGGGTGGTCGAGGTGGTGCGGGACGTCGCGGGGCGGCGGCGGGCCGCGTCGCCGCGGCGGAGCCGCGTCGCCGCGGCCGGCGTGCTCGCGGCGATGCTCGCGCTCTCCGGTCTCGGGTGGGGCGCGGTCATGGCGGGGCGGGCCGAGCGCGCAGAGAGGCAGGCGGCGGACGCGAGGGAGCGACAGCGCGAGGCATTCCGCAGGTTCGAGGATCTGTTCACGCAGCTGCCGGAGGTGGATCCGGAGGCGATCGCCGAGGTCTCGACCCTGCTCTCACCACGGCTCCGAGAAGGGCGCGGGGAGGCGCTGGTGCTGCTCTCACCTTCAGGTGACGACCTCGCGTTCGTGCTGGTGAACGATCTCACCGAGGTGCGGTCCAACCAACTCCCCCTCGAAGTGCGTCTCGTCGGGGACGGATCGGGCCAGCTCGTGGTCGGGGAGATCGGGACGCTCAACACCGGCGGCGAAGGCGGCGTCTACAAGACGTTCGCCGAAGATCTCACGGGATTCAGCGCCGTCGTGATCAGGGACGCTCTCGGCAAGGTGCTGCTGAACGGCACCCTGAGCGTCTACGAGCCGACGTCCTGACTATCCTCGCCGGATGCGCTTCGGGCTGAGCCTGCCGCACTACGGCTTCTCGCTCCCGACCGGACGGATCACATTCGCCGACACGGCCGAATGGGCTCGCCGAGCGGAGGCCGTGGGGTTCGATTCGGTCTGGGTTTCCGATCACTTCTTCTACTCCTTCGCGAGGTACGGCGCCGATCCATCACCGATCGCGTCGCTCGAGCCGCTGACCACGCTCGCAGGGATCGCCGCAGTCACCGACCGTGTGCGGCTGGGGACCCTTGTCCTCTGCGCGGCGTTCCGCCATCCCGGGCTCCTCGCGAAAGCGGCGACGTCGATCGACCTGCTGTCTGCCGGGCGCCTCGATCTCGGGCTCGGTGCCGGGTGGATGGCGGAGGAGTTCGAGGCGTTCGGCTACCGGTTCGGTTCGGCGGGGGAGCGCTTCGCGGTCTTGGAGGAGTCGGTCGAGGTCGTGAAGCGCCTGTTCGGTGGAGGGTCCGTCACGTTCGACGGCCCGAACGTCACGCTCCGCGACGCCGTGCTCCGACCTGCACCCGATCGCGCGCCCCCTCTGTGGGTGGGC